>Ga0302320_10000022_pt1 | contig 270779 bp, 214 predicted proteins | sample Bog_T0_3_FD_202130 | JGI IMG/M metagenome (GOLD analysis project Ga0302320, IMG submission 202130) | Peat permafrost microbial communities from Stordalen Mire near Abisko, Sweden - Bog_T0_3 | ecosystem: Environmental > Terrestrial > Soil > Wetlands > Peat | place: Sweden: Abisko, Stordalen... | reverse complement strand
CTGCTTCAGATCCTGCTTCTTTACTTGGCTCCATCGCACACGCCTCGGAGGTCTCACTCCTCCTGCTTGTACCAGCCAACCTGCCCACTACTCAAATTAAATGTGCGAAAGAAATCCTACGTTATCACTAAGGAACTGCCGCGCTCGCCGCAGAATTGGGTGCGATCGAAGCTCCCGCCGCTGTAGGCTGAATTCATGAAGACCCTGCTCCGCACACTGCTGTATTTGTCCCTCATCGTCTGGCTCGGCGCCGAGATATTCTTCCCCGTCGTGGCCGCCATCACATTCGGCACTCTTCAGCCCGATACGCACACCGCCGGCACCATTGTCGGAAATCTGCTGCGAATACTTCACGGGATGGGCCTTGTTTCCGGCATGGTTGCCCTTGCGTTGCTGGCCCTCGCGCCGGCCTGGGGGCTCTACAAGCCTCGAGCGGTAGTAGTTCCCATGACCCTTGTGATTCTGATGATGGCCCTCACAGCTTTCTCGCAGTTCGTCATCATCCCGTCGATGGAGCGCGACCGCATGGCAGCCGGGGGCGCCATTGACACCTTCGACACCGCAAGCCCCTATACCGTCGATTTCAACAAGCTCCATAACCGCAGCGAACACGCTGAGATGGCCATTCTCCTGCTGGGCGTGGCAACGGTTGTGCTGGTAGCCAGCGCGGAGACTACCCGCGCTTGATCGGATCCTTGTGTACGGCCAGAATCCGCCGATCGGCATTCCATAAATACGCAATCGAATGCAGTTGATCCTGGCCACGAATTCGCGGCTTGCGCCGCCCCTTGCGGGGCTAACCACCGTTGTGCCTCCGGCGCGAGGGAAATCGAAACCAGTTGTGCCAGCAAAACACATTTCCGGGATCGCCCTGCATTCGATGGGCTATCTCAGTCATCACGTCTCACAGTCAGTTATCATCGTAGAGGCCAATTTGCACGCCTCATGCCGTGCCGCGGCCCACGGATTTCATTATGAAAACTGGCATCATCGGCCTGCCGCAGGTAGGCAAGACATCGCTTTTCAAGATCCTTACCAAGGCCAAGCTCGATGAGCGCGCCTACTCCAACTCGCGCGAGGCGCACATCGGCGTCGCCCGCGTCCCCGACGAGCGCCTCGACAAGCTCTCGGACCTCTATTCGCCCAAGAAAACCACCTACGCCACTGTCGAATACGTTGACGTTGCCGCCGTCGGCCAGGAAGCTCTTAAAGAGACTGCCTTCCTCACCAACCTGCGCAATGTCGACGCTCTGATTCATGTCCTGCGCGCCTTCGAGGAAGAGTCGATTCCCCACGTCGGCTCTATCGACCCACTCCGCGACATCAAGAACGTCGAATTCGACCTGATGATCAGCGACTTGACCCAGGTTGAGAAGCGCCTCGAACGGCTGGAAAAGGATCTGAAGAAAGGCCGCACCAGCGAACTGGAGCGTGAACAGGCCCTCCTTCTGCGATCGAAAGAGGCACTCGAAAAGGAGCAGCCTCTCCGCGAACTGGGGATGACTGCGGAGGAGAAGAAGCTGATCAGGGGCTTCATGTTTCTCTCCCAAAAGCCCATTCTCTATGTACTTAACATTGGAGAAAGCACTACGCTGGGCGACGATCTTGAAGGCGCCGTCGCGCGCTTCAAGCTGGAAGAAGCAGCCGGCCGCCCCAACGCCGGGGCTACCGCCATCTGCGGCAAGGTCGAAGCGGAGCTGGCTGAAATGGACGACGAAGAAGCCGCCGAATTCCTGTCCAGCTACGGCCTTCGCGAGAGCGGCCTGGTCCGCCTCATCCGCAAGAGCTATGAACTGCTTGGCTTGATCAGCTTCTTCACCGCCGGCGAGGACGAGTGCCGCGCCTGGACCATTCCTGCCGGATCCAAGGCCCCGCAAGGCGCCGGCGCCATACACTCCGACCTCGAACACCACTTCATCCGCGCCGAGACCATCCGCTGGGACGCCCTGCTTGACGCCGGCTCAGAGGCAGCCGCCCGCTCTCGCGGAACGCTGCGACTGGAGGGCAAAGAATACGTAGTCCAGGACGGCGATGTAATGCACATTCGCCACAGCGGTTGAAATGCTGAAGCTCTCCCTGCTCCTGGGCGCCATCGCCGCCCTCGCCGACGTTGCCGGGGGTTTGGTGCTGGTCCGCGCACGCGGCGTGGAACGCTACCTGCGCTACTTCGTCGCCCTCGGCGCGGGATTCCTGATGGCCACCGCGGTGATCGAGATGGCTCCCGAGAGCTTGCGCCTCAATCCGGTTCTCGGCCCGGTGCTTATCATGGCCGGCTACTGCGCCGTCCACCTGCTCGAACACACCATCAACGCCCACTTCCATTTTGGCGAAGAGACCCACTCTCACGAATTCGTATCCACGCGCACCGGCTACTCGGTGCTGGGCGGCCTCAGCGTTCACGCCTTGTTCGACGGTGTAGCCATCGGATCCGGATTTGTCGTCTCGAGCGACCTCGGCTGGCTCATCTTTCTCGCCATCCTGCTCCACAAGGCCCCGGAAGGCTTCACCATGGCGTCCGTCATGCTCGCCAGCGGCCGCAGCCGCGCCACCGCTTTTTACTCCGCGGTCGCGCTCGCGGCCGCTACCCTGGCCGGAGTTCTGGTGATTGAATTGATCCCAAGCTGGCTCCCCTACGGCCTGCCCGTCTCCGCCGGAGTCGCCCTCTATGTAGCGGCCACGGACCTAGTTCCCGAAGTCAACCGCGAGCCGGGCATTCGCATGGCACTGGTATTTTTCGCCGGGGTCGCCGGGTTCCTGCTGCTACGAGCCTTGCTTCCAGCCTTGTAGCGGAGGGGGTGCGAATCTCTATCCCGCCACGGATGAGAAACTCTTCGGAATGTAAGAGTTCGTTGGCGCGCAGTTGGGTTTTGTGGTCTCCCACCCATCGGACAAAAAACAAAGACGTCCGATGGATGGGACCCGCCCTAACTCCCGGCCTTCGGTCCCGGTTCCGGCGAGCGCCGAAAACCACATTTCCCCACGTAGAGCCGTGCCAGAAGCCGCGCATAGTCCCAGGCAACTCGAAAATTCGCTTTGCTGGCACCGCGATACCGCAGTCCAAACGCAAACGGCACTTCCTTCACCGACTCCAGGCGAGCCCGCACCAGCACCTCCAGCAGGAGTTTGAACCCCGTCCGCTGAAAGCCGATTCCCTCCACGCTGGTGCGACGGACCATAAAGAACCCCGACATGGGATCCTTGGCGCGCGCCCGCCTGCGTTGCAGCGGCCAGGTGGCCCAGACGGCGGCCGCCGAGAGCAGTTTCCGCCAAGGGTTCCACCTGCCCAGTTCGCCGCCCGGCGTGTACCGGCTCCCGATGGCCATATCGTTTCCTTCTGAAACCGCTTCAAACAAGCGCGGCAGCAGTTCGGGAGGATGCTGCAGGTCGGCATCCATCACTCCCAGCACGTCGGCATCGGTCTGCCGCCAGCCATCCAGCACAGCTCCCGACAGTCCTCGCTCGCCCTTGCGCACGATCAACCGCACCCGGGGATCCTTTGACGCAATCGCCATCACCACGTCGCCGGTGCCGTCGTTGCTGTCGTCGTCCACCACCAGGATCTCGTAATGGATCTCCAGCGGATTGAGCACCGCGATCACATGATCCAGGAGGCCGCCGATATTTTCAGCTTCGCACAGCGTTGGAATCACCAGCCCCAGTTTCAGGGGCAAACATCCCGCCGGCGTCAAGACGATATCCCCCGCGCTCGCTGCTGCCACAATCGGCTCTGTTGTCGAACTAGCCATAGAAGATACCTTAATTCTATCTCCAGGGATGTCTGCAGCAAACTTATTCCTGGACTTTCACGTCGTGAGGCGACCTCCAAAATTCAGAGTTGTTGGCAGACAGCTACTGTCTTGGACGGATCGTGGGCCTCTTTCGTCAGTGCCGGCGCACAATCTTCTCGGCGCTCGTGCGCGTCTTGGCTCGCCGTGGCTTTCCAAAACTCAGGCCGGACTCAAAAAGTCCGCGCTTCCCTTTGCATGATCCGCTCATATCCGCGAAAATAAGAAAGTTACCTCGCAACGTTGCGGAGTCCGGGCCATGCTCAATCTTTCTCAGCGACTGATCCTCGGCTGCTTTCTGCTCGTCTGTCTCATGGCCGCCCTGGTAGCCGTGACCCACAGGGCGCTGTGGGCGGTCGGTCAGTCCGCGCTCGCATGGGGCTTCCTGCTGGCTTCGATCCTGGTCGCGTTTCTAACCGCTTTCTTCGTCCTGCGCCCCATTCGCAACCTCGCCGGCGACGCCCGTCGCATCGCCCAGGGCAACCTCGAACACCGCGTCGAGTGGAACAGCCGCGACGACTTCGGCATCATCGCCAGCGAGCTCAGCCGAATCGCCGTCAGGCTCCGCGAGCTGCGCGACACCGAAGCCGGACGACGGCAGATGGAGTTCCAACTCTCTGACGCCGTTCTCCAATCCATCTTTGAACCCATCATCGTCACCGACGGCAAAGGCCACGTGCTCAAGGTCAACCAGGCCGCCTCCGAGTTGCTCGGCGAAGCCGCCGGCGACCGCATGGCACTGGCCAACACCCCCGGCGGCGACAAGATCCTAAGCGCCATCCGCGATGCCGTCTCGATGCAGAAGGCCGTCGCCGCCGAAGAGGAAGCCGCCATGCTCCCCATGCGCATCGGCAAAAAAGAACGCAGCTTCAGGCTGCGCACCACTCCCATGCGCGACTCAGAGGGGCGATTGCTGGGTACCGTCACAACGCTTGAAGATGTAACCAGCCTTCAGGACATCGACCGCTTCAAGACTCAATTCATCGCTGTGGCCAGCCGCAAGCTACGCGACCCTCTACTGCAGCTCAGGCGCGGCCTTTACGCCCTGAGCCAGAACTTCGGGGGCGAACTGCTCCCTCTGCAGGCTGAGCTGGTGGCCGCTGCCAACAGCGAGGCTGAAAGTCTCAACGATATTATGACCGACCTGATCGAAGTCGCCGAGATCGACACCGGCAAGCGCGAGATGAAGCTCGAACCCGTGCACCCTTCCCAGGCGCTCACCGCTGCCCGAGACCGGTACTGCGAAGAGGCGGCCGAAAAGCACATCCGCCTTGAAGTGACCGCCTACGCCGACCTGGCCGCCGTCAAGGCCGATCGCCGCGCGCTGCGCTCCATCCTCGACAACCTGCTCACCAATGCCTTGCGCTATACCCCTCCTGACGGCGAAATTCTGCTCGCCGCCGAAGAGATCAAGGACTTCGTCCAATTCACGGTCCGCGACACCGGCCGGGGCATAGAAGCCGAGCGTCTCAGCTCCATCTTCGATCGTTTCAACGCATTCTCCGACAAGGGGTCCGGCCTCGGTCTTGCACTGGTCCGCCGACTGGTGGAATCTCTTGGCGGCCAGATTGCGGTTGAAAGCCGTCTGGGTCACGGAACCACCTTCCGCTTCACCCTTCCAGTGGCCCTGGTGAGCGATTCCCGCCACAACGTCGAGGTGGGCTGACCATGGCGGAGATCATCCTCGAGCAAAAACCGGAGCCTGCCAGGCTGCGCATTTACATCGGCGCGGCTCCGGGGGTGGGCAAGACTTACCACATGCTCAATGACGCATACCTGATGCGCCATCAGCAGAATGTCGACGTGGTTGTCGGCTTGGTGGAAACCCATGGCCGCAAGGATACCGAGGCCCGCATCCGCGACCTCGAAGTGGTCCCCCTCCGCGTCATTCCTTATCGCGGGGTCAACCTGAAAGAGATGGATGTCGACGCCATTATCGCCCGGCATCCCAACACGGTCATGGTCGACGAACTGGCCCACACCAACGTCCCGGGGAGCAAGAACCGGAAGCGCTACGAAGACGTGATCGAGCTGCTGGACCACGGCATCAACGTGATGACCGCGGTCAACATTCAGCACCTGGAAACGCTGAACGACGCGGTCAGCCGCTCCGCCAACACGACCATCCGCGAGACCATCCCCGACAGCTTCCTCAAGCGCGCCGACGAAGTGGTCAATATCGACATCACGGTCGACGAACTCCGCACCCGCCTTCGCCAGGGCAAGATCTACGCCGCTGAAAAGGTAGAGCAGTCGCTGGCCAACTTCTTCCGCAAGGGCAACCTGAGCATGTTGCGCGAACTCTCTTTGCGCACCACCGCCGAGCAGGTCTCGAACCGCGCCTCGGAGTATCGCCGCACCCAGGGCCTCGAGCAGGCGCCCATTCCCGAGAAAGTGATGGTCTGCCTCAGCACACGTCCGGGGACGGAGCGGCTGCTCCGGGTAGGCGCACGCGTCGCCGGACGCCTGGCCACCAACTGGTACGCCGTCTACGTCACCAAGCCCGACGACAAGGGCCACGGCGACCCCGAGGCCTTTCACCGGCTCGAAGAGTACCGCCGCATGGCCCGCGATCTCGGGGCCAAAGTTGTTTCCCTCACTGACCGGAACGTTTCGGACGCCCTGATCCGTTTCGCGCAGCAGGAAAACATCTCCCACGTTGTCTTCGGCCAGTCCGCGCGCTCGCGCTGGGCCGTCCTCTTCAGCGGTTCGGTCCTTAATCGCTTCCTCTCCGAGGTCCGCGACGTAACCGTGCAGGTGGTTCCGATGCAGAAGCCGCTCCGCCGCGCATGACCGAGCCTTCGCAGCCGCAACTCAAGCGAGCGCAAAACCACCAGAGCAAAAGCCCCGGATTTGGTCCGGGGCTTTTGGGTTATTGAGTGACTCGGCGCGAACGGGCTAGAACTCCAGGCGGAGCGATCCCTGCAGCACGCGAGCGCTGCTGGAGGTCGAGCCGATGGTGCCAAATGGCACGCCATTGGCCTCGGTGATATCCGTGTCGGGTAAACCAAAGCTCGGATGGTTGAGGGCGTTGAATGCATCGCAGCGGAACTTAAGGTTTACCCTGTCGCCGACGATCGGAAAGGTCTTTCCCAAGCCGAGGTCGATATCGAATAACCGCGGTCCAAAAAGGTTATTGCGGCTACCGATGTTGAAGCCGGTGGGGCCGGTGAAGTTGGCAAGTGCGGCGGAGGGATTCGCAAAGGCATTCACCGACTGGCCGCGGCCGCCATTCACCTTGGCCTTCAGCAATCCCGTCTGACCCGGGTCGATTAAGGTGGCAGGCGCGTTGTTTGCGAAACTTGTGACGTATGCATTCGACGTAGCACTATAAGGCTCGCCGGTGCGCCAGGTCGGGAGACCGCTGATCTCCCAGCCGCCAACCGCTTCATTGGCCCACAAGGGCATGGTCGCGCCGATCGACTTTCCGCGTCCGAACGGCAGCTCGTAGATGAAGTTGCCGTTGAAGTCGCTTCTTACATCGAAGTCCGAGTTGCCGCGGCACTCGCGCGGACGCTGTACATCGCAGATAAAGCCAAAGCCGTTGCTTGAGGCAATGAAGTTGGCGATGGCCGAGACATTGTCGATCGAATGCGACCAGGTGTAGTTCAGGTCGAAACGCAGCCCGTAGCCAGCGTTCTTGTGGAGCGTGACCAGCAGGCCGTAGTAGTTCGAGAAGCCTTTGTTGGTCCACACGCTGTTGCTCGAGAACTGCGACGCCATGCCCACGTTGGGGGCCAGGAACCCCTGGCTTGAAATTCCCTGGATGGTGTCAGCGAAATCACCTCGAATCGGCAGCGGAGAGAATATGTAAGCGATCGCCTGGGTATTGTTCGCGAAGTAGTCTCCTCCGAAATAATTGTTGAAGAAATCGGCGAACCCGGGAACCATATCTTCAAACCATGGCTGAGGAGAGAGGCCGGCCGCCTGCTGATAGGAGTTGGTAACCCCGGCTGCCTTTGCGGCCCGGAGCTGTGTCGTCATTCCTGCCATTCCCTGGCTCATGGTCTGGGTCGATCCGCCGGTATTATCCGGGAACTCCAGCAATTGGCTGGCATCGGCCGTTGCCAGCAGATGCCGGCCCAGCCGGCTCACACCGTCAATCTTGAGCAGATATCCTTGCGGGAATTCGTGCTGAATCCCGAAGTTGTATTCAATCGAATAGGGAACCTTCAAGTGAGTGTTCATCATCAGGTTGAACTCGCCATTGTTCAAACCATAGGGGTAGCCTTGATCGACAAACGGAACATACGGCGTGACGATCGTAGGCGCGGCGGGAGCAGGCGGAGGACTCGACAACCCCGCGAAGCGCGGCGCTGTAGCGACCGTCTGCGAGGGACTGCCACCGCCGTTCAAAAGAATGTTGTTGGCCTCGAAAACATAGGAGGTTTGCAACTGCTGGAACTGAAGCGCATTGATCAAGGCGTGATCGTAGACCAGTCCCATGCCCCCGCGGAGTACCGTCTTGCCGTCGGAATAGGGACTATAAGCGAAGGCAACCCGGGGCGCGATCGCTCCATCGTTGGGGTGGAAATAGCCAGGCTGATGGTTGGCCTTCCCTCCGTAAAGGAACTGGAAAAACGGAAGCCCGTCGTTATTGCTGTTTCCTGCCGCACTTTGTTTCACGCGGTTGTTCCAGTACTTGTCCCAGGTGAACTCCTGCGTGGAGCCATCGCTCTCGAGAAGATTGGTGATCGCTTCGTTTCCTCGCGTCTCGTACGGCACGGTGTAATTCTGATATCGCAAGCCATACGAGACGGTCAGTTTGGGGGTCAGCTTCCACGTATCACCAAAGTAGACTTCCGTCTCGTAGAAGCGATAATTCAGGTCGAGACCGGAGCCTTGCGGCTGTACAACTCCCTTGTTGTTGTAGTTGAAATTGCTGCTCACATCGGCAACCACGCCCAGGGCCGTGGCATAAGCGCTGTCATAGATGGATGTCCAGTCGCCACTGATGTCCGGGGGGCGGAGACTGTTGTCTAAATTGACCAGATGCGTGTTGCCCTGGATGCCGACTCCGACAAAGTTGAAGTTTTCCGCAGCGAACGCGTTGGGGGTTTCCCACTTGAAGGTGCCGCCGAAGGTAAAGTTATGCTTTCCATTTTCCCAGCTGAAGTCGTCGCGCACGACGGGTATCGGAAAAGTGCGATCCTGTGAGTTGTTGCCACCCGCGTAAGGGCCGCTCACTGCGCTGTAACTGTATTGGTTGACGCCCTGCGGGTTGTAAACGGCATTGAAGGAGAAGTTTTCGTAGGTTTCGCCAAAGGAGGCCTGGTTGAGCATCCGGTCGTTGATCGTCCAGGTGTGGTTGATGACATAAGCGTAGCTTCTGTCCAAGAACGGATAGGTGGTTGGATCGCCGGGAAACTGAATCGCAGATTCCGTGCCGCTCACGTGCTGAACGGTTCCGCGCCCATAAATCTTCATCTTGTCGTTGATGGTGTAGTCGACCCTTTGCACAAAGTTGTTCAAGGTGTAGGGAAAGGGCGCGTTGAAGCGGAAACCAGCCGTGTTGACCAAGTCGCCCACGTCTCCGGTGGTGTCGTTCGCCATGGGGAAACGGGACTGGAACAGGGAAAGCTCAGCCTGGTTCCAACCGGCGCCCTGTGGATCGAGCGCCGCCACCTGGGCTGAGTTCAATGTCTTGGTGACGCAATTGTTGGCGGTGCTGTCGGAATCGCAATACGCGACTTCGCCGCCACGATAACCGGAGGTGTTTGTTCCCAAAGGAACAGTTCGATCCACCAGGTTGCTGAGCGTGTCTTTACGGCTATTCCAGTCGAAAAAGAAGAAGGCTTTCTGCCTCCAGATCGGGCCGCCGACGTTGGCGCCAAATTGGTTGCGGATCAGCGGCGGTCTGGGCGTTCCGTTGTTGTTGTTGAACCAGTCGTTAGCCTCGGTGTCGGTGTCGCGGTGATACTCCACCGCCGCGCCATGGAAGCTGTTGGTGCCGGACTTGGTCACCAACTCAAACTGACCGCCTCCGCCTTCACCGGCGCTCGAAAGCGGGTCGGCCGTAACCGCCCTGAACTCCTGCACCGAGTCAACCGGAGCTCCACCCACGATGGTGCCAAACTGGCCGGTCGCATTGTCGTTCACTTCCAGGCCGTCGAGTGTCACGTTGCTCTGGTCGGTGCGTGCGCCGGTCACGGCTCCATCCAGGGTCACGCCAGGCTGCTGATAGAACAGCGCCGCCGGAGTGTCCCGGTCCGCCACCGGCAGGTCGTTCATCTCAGCCACTTGGAAGTTGTTTCCAACCGTAGCATCGGTTGTATTCAGAGTTACGTTTTCCGCCGCCGCTGAGACCTCAACGGTCTGAGAAGCGCCGCCCACCGTCAGCTTTGCGTTCTGGGTGCGGGTCGTGGTGACGCTCAGATACACACCGGTAACGACCTGGGTCTTGAACCCTGGGGCGGCAAACGTGAGCTTGTAACCCGGACCGGGTTGGACGTTGGCAACTGTATAAGACCCAACCGAGTTCGTAACCGCTTTGTAAGAGACACTGGTGAGGTCATTGCTGAGCGTTACGCTGGCTCCAGCAATAACCGCCCCACTGCTGTCTGTGACGACTCCCGTGACGGACGCGAGATCCTGGGCTGGGGAAAGGCAAGCGCCTGCGAAGAGCGAGACAAACGCAACCAGGGTTGCCGAAAACAGCTTTCTTGTGATCGTATTTGACACTCAATGCCTCCTAATTTGGTGGAGCGACTGGTCCTGCCTGAAAGGGTCGTGAAGCCCTCTAACATCGATTCCTGGGTCAATTTGAAGAGAAAGTGCGAATCGAAATCTGCGCCCCCGGCAAGAAAGGGAGAACCGGCGGCCCTGCCTTCAATTATGAATGTCTTTAATATCAGTGTAAACAAGAAACCAATTGAAAGAAAGCTAAAGCTATCAATCGAAAGGGACAGCGCACACCCAACCGGCACGCGCCCGAGGGCTTCGCCGAAAGGGTGGGATACTGAAGATCCCTCGACGGCGCGACCGGGCTCGAAGGCGTTTGCCAGCATATAATCTCTCACGGAATCAGCCGCATTCGCGCGTGTTCGCGCAGCCAGACTCTCATCCATAAAGCTGACAGAAACGCCATTCCCACGGCCACTATGGCCCCTACCCACGGCGCCCCGGCGAGCAAGCCCGCTAACTCGCTCCACCATCCGATCTGGACAAAATGAACCTCAAGATGCGTGACCGTGTAAGTCCTGGGAATCGTGACCGAGCCCGCCGTCTGCGCCCATGCCCCGCGCACCGCCAGCGCAACCAGCAACAGGATTCCTGCCGGCCGCGTGGCCGAAGCCGCACTCAAATCCTTTGCCTTCTTGAATCCCTGGTCAAGCAGACACCTCAAGCCGGCACCCATGCCGCGCATCGAGAGGTTGAAGATATGCCCCAGGCTGCGAAGGGGATTATCGCTCTTGCGCGACGCGCGGGACTCCAGCCACGAGTCCGCCGGCGAGTAAAGCACCGTGGTCAGCACCTCCTGCTCGGCAATCGAGAGGGCGCCGAAGCGCAGGTGCAAGATCGGCCCCTCGACGGCGACAACCTCCGCGGCCAGGTCCATCTCCATCGATGGAATCGGAAATGCAAGCCTGACCCAGTTTCCCGGTTCGATCTCCATTGTGTTGCCCAGGTTCACGCTCGCGCCGCCAATGGACAGGTTGATCGTCTCGCATTCCGCCAGGCGTCCACCCGGCAACTTGACCACTACCGGGGTGGTCACGTTGACCCTCGAAGTGGTCCGCAACTGGCGCGTCTCCCGCGCCGCCGCGATCGAAACTCCCAGAATCACGATGTTGAAGCAACACCAGAGGACGTTCATCGCCACCGCGCCCGGGCGGCCCTGGTCCCACAGCAGCAAGCGCGGAATGGCCATCGCCAGGCCGGCGAGGTTGAGCGCCAGCAGGGCCAGCAAAGGCGCCGCCGTCCTGGTATCGAAAAACGTGCGCGCCACTATGCCGCCCTTGGGCGTCACGGTGAATTTGCCCTTTGCCGAATTTACCAGGGCCGCAATCGCCTGCCACACAAGGTAGGGCGCCATCGCGGTTTCATAGATTTCGTTCCAGAAGGAGAATCGGTGCGCGCCTTGGAGGCGGGAATTGGTCGTGATCGCCAGCATCAGGTGGGGCAGCGCATAGACGACAATCGCCAGCCAGTACCCGGGAAAATTCGTCAATCCGAAGAGCAGAAAAATCAGCGGCGCGGTAAGAAAAATCAACCGTGGCACCGCGAACAGGAAATGGCACATGGAGTTGAAATAGCAGAGGCGCTGGGGCAGGGTCAGTTCGGGGGCAAGAAGCGGATTCTCCAATCGCAGGATCTGGATCATGCCCCGCGCCCAGCGCTTACGCTGTTCGACGTGCGCCGACAATGTCTCGACTGCCAGCCCCGCGGATTGTGGAATGTTGATGTAGGCCGAGTTCCATCGCTTCTTTTGCAGCCGCAGCGAGGTGTGCGCATCCTCGGTGACTGTTTCCACCGCGAATCCACCCACCTCGTCCAACGATGCGCGCCTCAGCACGGCGCAAGAACCGCAGAAGTACGACGCATTCCAAAGGTCGTTTCCATCCTGGACAATCCGGTAAAACAGCTCTGCCTCGTTGGGTACCACGTGAAACTGACCGAGGTTCCGCTCAAATGGGTCGGGCGAATAAAAATGATGCGGCGTCTGCAGAATCCCGAGCCTGGGGTCGCGCGAGAACCACCCCACCGTCATCTGCAGGAAACTTCGCGTCGGCACATGGTCGCAGTCAAAGACCGCAACGAGCGGAGAGCTCAAGCTCTTCAGCGCCGCATTGAGGTTCCCCGCTTTTGCGTCTTCATTGCCCGCCCTCACCCTGTACCCTATGCCGGCCTCGGCGGCGAACTGCTCAAGTTCCTTCTGCCGCCCATCATCCAGAATGTAGACGTGCAGCTTCTCCGGGGGCCAGTCCATATTCAGCGCGCCCAGCGCGGTAAATCGCACCACTTCCAGCGGCTCATTCAATGCCGGAATCAGGACGTCAATATGGGGCCATTCATCCACGTCCTCGGGCAGCGCCGCCGGGGGCCGTCGCAGCGGCCAGATAGTCTGAAAATAGCCCAGAAACAAAATTCCGAAAGCGAATGCCTCCGCGCCAAGCAGGGAAAAAATGAAAAATGCATCCACCACGTTAGCCACGCGGAAGGGATGCGCCAGGATGCGAAAGAAATGCCCGATCTGCACGACCCGCCAGTAACCGTACCGGAAGGTGGAGAACATCGACAAGGCGATCAGCATCAGCGTAACCAGATTGGAATCTGTTGCGGCAGCAAGGGCCAGCGCGATTCCCACCACCAGCAGCCCCATGACCGCCTGCTGCTGCCAATCCAAGGAGACCACCGCAAGAAAAAGGAATGTGCCTGCCGCAAAAAGCAGGAAGGGCAACCTCAAAATTCTGCTGCTGAGTTTTTTCCCGACGACGATCTCCCGCCAGAGACCCGCCGGGGTCATTTTTCGCTCCAGCGCACGCCGCGAGAGCCGCTGGCCGCCGCAGCGGAAAGGCTCCTCAACCAACCGGCCAGATGGCCGAAGTCTTCGACTACCGAAGAGTTAGGGGCATAGTCCATCACCGTCATGCCTTCCGCCAGCGCCTCGCTCATGGCCGGCGCGCGCCTCAGCGCGAACGGGAGCAACCGGTCGCCCAACTGCTCCCTCAGCACCTCTCTCACATCCAGGTGCAAAGGCGTGGACGGATCGAACTGGTTGAGCACATAGTAAGGAAGCGCCATGTTGCCGCCCGCGCTGGAATTGTGCTGCACGAAGGTGTCGATGGCGCTCACGCTCACCACGGAATTAAGATCCGGCACCACAGGAATCAACACCAGCGGGGCCAGCCGCATGACTCGCCGAGTGGTCGTGCCCGATGCGGTCGCCAGGTCCACAATCACCCGGCTCGCTCCCCGCGAGTACTTCTGAATCTCGCTGGCAACCGTTTCTTCGGCCGCATTCTCCGGTCCAGCCGTCTCCGGGTCGATGGTGATCATCTGGATCGGCACATCACCGTTCTCCGACGGTGGACTGAAGGTGCGCAGTACGCCCGGGCGCTGTTCGCGGGCCCCAAAGTAAAACGGCAGCAATCCGTAAGAGGCGGTATCCACCAGCAGCACACGCTCGCCACGAGACGAGAGAGCCCGTCCCAGCGTAGCCGCCAGGCAGGTCTTACCCACTCCGCCGGCCAGCGAGAAGACCGCCAGCACCGGAGCACGTCCCGGCGCCGGAGGCGGCGCAACCGGGGGCGGAGGCGCCGTTCCCTCGAAAATCCCCTTGAGTGCAAACCAGCGCGATGTCAGTCGGTCCCGCGATCCCTGCAGCGTGTCCTTCCGAGCATTCGCCACCATCGGCCGGGCCGGGATCTCCGCTGATTCCCGAGTCAGCCACGCAGGCCCCTCCCCGACTCCACTCTCGAGTCCTCCCGCATCTCCAACCGGCATGGCGGCGCGCCGGAATGATTCTGGCCCACTTTCAGCCGTCATTTGTTCCTCTTTCTTGTGACTTCGAGGCGGCAAGAGGGGAGCGTTGGCCGAGGTAACCGGCGCGAAACGATCCCACAGCGGCTGATTCCACGCCTCTTGCTGTGCCGCAGCCTGTTCTGCCATTCGTGCCGCTCGATCGGCCGCTCGCTTCACCTCTTCGGCGAGGGTTGTCCGCTCAGCCGGCCTGGCCTCGTCGGCAGACTGGACCTCGTTCTGCCTGCGCCGCCGTTCGTCCCCAGTCCCCTGACGGCCCCGCTGGCGTGCTTTGTCGCGCGTTTTTTCCCGGGTCTGCGCCCGCGATGCCGAAAAGTCCCAGTAGTTGGCTCCGTGCAGATTGGCCCACGCATGAAGTTGCGCTACGTCATTTCGAGCCGCATCGGGGCCGGATTGCGGGTTGGAGCCGGACGGCGACTTGCCTTCACTCATAGGTCACTTGCACTTTCCCAGTAGGCACGGGGCCGCCAAAGCCGCTTCGCGTGCGGGCAGTTCAGTTCGCTCGCCTCGGCTCAATCGATGCGAAACCGAGAGCCCCTCGGCCCGGAGCTTGCCTTGGCGAAATCCTAACCAGAGTTGAGTACTTGGACAATAGCACTTTACTGGCACCTCCGACCAAGCGGCCAGACGAAACGAATCCGGGAGGGACGCGGAACGGCGCCACGCGCCTCGAAAACAACGAATGAGCTGCGGCTGAAGCGCCCGTAAGCCGGCGAAGCCGCTGAGGGTGGAAGAGATCGCACCGGCTGAATTCGCACCGAGTAACTTTGATGCGGAGTCGAGCAAGAAGCAAGTTCGTAAGTTGCCGTAGATACGAAAGGGGGTGAACTCTCGGGCTCACCCACCCTGGGCGCAAAACAAAGGCGCGCCCACCCGGTTTCATCGCTCGGGCGATCGCATTACGCCATTGCGGCTACGTCCACTCTTTCCCCTGCATATTCGCGGCGGCAATGAAGGACGGAACTGGTAATGCTTTCGAGCACTGTCTCGTCGGCAAGCTCAAATGGATAGATGATTTCCAGGAAGGCCGGAACTTCCTCCATACCCGCCGCGCGCACTTCGCCGGCGAAGCCGGCAAGATCAAACAGGCCGCGCCTGTCAGGCCAGCCCCAGTGCGAATCGCTCTGAAAATCGGTGTTCTGCAGATGGAATGCACCGATTGAGCCACCCAGCCCGTTCAGCCACTCCGGCATCCTGATGTCAGGTCCAAACAGCGGCTGATAGAGTGCGTGGCCAATATCCACCAAAAGCTTCACGGAGACCGCGCAGCGACCATCGAGATCCTTCATAAACCTCGTCGCTTGCTCGATGGAATAAGGGACCTCGCGCGCCAGAGGAGTGCACTCCACCTGGAGACGCTCGAGTCCGGCCTCTTTGGCGATCGCCGATAACGCAATAACTGCCTCGAGCAGGTCCTGATAGCGCCGCTCTCGCTTAACCGGGTCAGAAGCGTCCCCGACGCTCATTCCTCCCAGCGGGCCTCCTGAAGCCTTGGAGCCAACCTTGGCGGCAACATCGAAGGCCCGCTTCCACCAGTCGAAAGAAGCGCGCCTGCCGGCCGCATCGGGATGCAGCAACCCATCGAAACAGTAATTCGCCAGGCCGCTGAAGGCGCTCTCAATCTGCAATCCCCAGTCCGCTGCCGCCTTTCGAACCTCCGCCGCCATCGGATGGCGCGAAGTTTCGGGCCACCATGGGTCGAGCAGGTCATAAGTAAACTGCACCAGATTCAGGCCCAGCGTCTCGCTCACAATCCGAGCCCAGACTTGAGGCTCTACCCAGCGCTTGACCGCAAAGCTAAGATTGATTCCCAGGTTCATAAAGACTCTCCTTGTCTTTGTCTACTCGAGATTGGTGTGCCGACCTCGCATCGCGTCTGGCGACTGTTTTGTTTTTTCGCGCAGGAGGATGGAGACCAGGTCAAAGAAGACCAGCTGCACAGCTTCGTACAAGCTTCCCATGGGCAAGAGACCTGCCGAGTGAGCGCGGTCATCGGCCATGGTTTGCGCGGGAAGGTGAATGACCACGTCAGCCATCCTGGGCGCCGCTCCTTCGGGCTGCGCGGTCACAACCATGGTGCGCGCTCCGGCTTCGCGAGCCGTGCCCAGCAACGCCAGCACGGTTGAAAAGGAACCCGGACCGGCACTCGCCAGAAGCAGATCGCCTTTGCCAATGGGCGGCGTAGTCATATCGCCGGCGACGTGCGCATTGAGACCCAGATGCATCAGACGCATGCAGAGGGCCTTCATCATCAGCCCTTCGCGGCCGACGCCATAGCAGACGATCACACCTGCTGTGAGAATTTCCGCGCACATGCGCTCGCTCAGATCAAGGGAGAATTGCTGGAAGACAGCTCCAATCTCCGCCAGAGCCCTCTGAGCCATTGCTTCAAGATCCCGTTCGTTTTCAAGCATAGGCCATATCGCTCCTCAGACCAGGCATGCCGGAGAGACAACGGCGCGACGCGAATACATTGCCGGCGATCGATCCCTTAGGGGAAAAGGCAAAAGCAGCTCAAAGATCGCTGCCCGCTCCGACTCCTGGTTTGGCTCCGACTTCGAATTGCCCCATGGTCGTTAAAGGGGAGCATCGCGGTATAGAAGATTCCTGGAAATTCTTGGTGCAAAGCTACTGTGCGCCACGTTGCGACACAGGTTCGCTGGCCGGTTGGTGATGACTGGGGTAGACTTAACAACAGTGCAGGAACTCATGGGGCGCAGGACGATCGCGACGACCGCCCGGCACCACCATCTCGTGACGGCGGAGGTGCAGGCGCTGGAAACTCCGGTTCGTCCGGGGCCGGTTTCGGTACCATCGCACTTTGGGTACCAGAGCAGGAAATGGCCGTCTGCGGCCAATCCTGAATAGTATTCAACTTATTGAATAAAATAAGTTGGACTTGGTGAGAGCTCGTAGCTCAGTTGGTAGAGCAACGCCCTTTTAAGGCGTGGGTCCTGGGTTCGAATCCCAGCGAGCTCACCATACAGGCTTCAAACACAATTAGTGGGGGTTTAGAGGGACCGCATCCACACGATGTGGTCCTCTGACGGCTGAGTTCAACGGCTTGCGGGCCCTTGGTCCTCTCTGAGCCGTTGGTCTACTTCCCTTTCCGGCCGGCTTTCGGAAAGGACTTGGACCCATGATCGACCCCCGCACCAACCCCTCCTCGGCACCGCCCAATTCCGGGACTCAACCTTCTTCTTCCTCCGCGCCGGGGCCGGCTTCCGTCGAGGCCCGCGAGGCGCTGTTCATCCGCCTGCTGTACGCTTCCGACCGGCTGGCCCGCTCGCGGGTGCAAGCGGTTCATGTTCCCGCCCGGGTCGAGATGACCTGCCGGGAATGCAGAGCCAAGGGCGCGCAGCCGGTGCACGGGCCCTACTGCAAGACCGGCGAAGTGCTGGCGGTGGTTAACCTGCTCACCGCACTGACCCCGGCCGAGGAAGCCAAGGACCAGGGGGTGCGGCCATGACCAGCACCTGCTGCGTGGGAACGGATATCCCCGGCGTGGGATTTGTGCACGCCGCCAACTGCGCCGTGCGGCCCTCGGCCGTGGTGCCGATCGGCGAGGACTCGGGGGTGCTGCCGGAGCCGCTGCATTCGCTGCTCGCAAGGGCCGACCGGCACCAGAAGCTGTTCGGGCAACTGCTGTTCGCGGCCCGGGACCTGGCGGCGCGGAATATTCGCCGCTCTTTACGCGTGCGCGGCACCATGCCAGCGCACGTTTCTTCCGCAGCCAGCCAGTTGAAGACTCTCGACCAAGCGGGCCAGATCTTAAGCGGGCGCCTTGAACTGGTAGAACACCGAGCGGAGGTGACGCTTGGGTTCCAGTTCCGGGCAGAGGCCCGTGATCGACTCGGTGGAGCCAATGATCAAGGAGCCGTCCTTGGCAAGGTTTTTCAGGATGCTTCGATACATCCGGATCTTATCCGCCTCGTTGAAGTAGATGGCCACATTGCGGCAGAAGACGATATCAAACGAGTGGGGCATCGAATAAGGCTCAAGCAGGTTCATTGTACGGAAAGTAGCCAGGGAGCGGATCTCATCGCGGACTCTCCAGCGGTCGCCGGATACCACGAAATGCCGCGCGAGCTTTTCCGCTTCCAGGCCGCGTTCCAGTTCCAGCCGGTTATATTCTCCGTAGCTCGCCTGTGCCACTACTCGGTTTGAGATGTCAGTGCCTAGTATTCGAATGTCATGCCGAGACAGATCTCCAAGCAGCTCCTTGAAAACAATCGCCGTGCTGTAAGCTTCCTGTCCTGTTGAACAAGCCGCACTCCAGATGCGGATGGGCGTTCGACCACCGGCTTTGCCGCGGCGGTCCATCAGTTCGGGAATCAACTTGTGCCGGAGCAGATCAAACGGCGCAGTATCGCGAAAGAATGAGGTTTCGTTGGTGGTGATCGATTCAATGATCTTGCTGCGAAGTTTGCTAGTCGTGTCTGCCCGCGCCTTATAGAAGAGCTCCGAAAAGTTGGAGGCTCCCGCCTCGGGCAGCAGGCCTCCAAGGCGCGTTTCAAGGAGGTATCCCTTGGATTCATCCAGGTGAATCCCGCAAATCTCCTTGATATATCGGGACCACACGGGCATTTCCTCGCGGGTGATTGCAGGAGTCAACACCGGCCCCCTTTGACGATGGCGGTAATTCGAGCTGCTATGGAATGTAGGGGCAGAACAGCATCCGCAACGCCTGCGTCAACCGCAGCTTTGGGCATGCCGTAGACAATACAGCTTGCCTCATCCTGGGCAATCACAAAGCATCCATGGCGTTTCAGGAGCCGCAATCCAAGCGTTCCGTCACTGCCCATCCCGGTTAGAATCACGGCGATCGCGCGCCCTGGAAACCGGTTCGCCGCCGAGCGAAACAGGTAGTCTACGGCCGGCCGGCAGTTGTTCTCCGGAGGGTCATCCGTCACTTCGAGGATGGGTTGGTTTTCTGGCCCTGTTCCCAGACGCATTTGCCGGCCGCCGGGCGCAATATAGACCGTATTCGGCTTGGCAAACTCGCCGTGAATCGCTTCCCGCACCTGCACAGCGCATTTCGGGGCCAAGCTGTCAGCAAGCGATTTGGTAAAGATTGGAGGCATATGCTGCACTACGAGGATGGGGACACCGATGTCCCCGGGAATCGCAGGCAGAAGCTGCGCCAGCGCGGCAGGCCCTCCCGTCGACACGCCGATTAGTATCATTTCCGGCTTCGCATGGTCGGATAACCGTTGCATGCGTGTGGCGATGCCGCCGAGACTTGACTCCATTGGCACACGGTCCGCAGCGGAACTGGGCAATGGAACTTCGACCTTGGCGCGCAATGTGCTGCCGCGCAGGATATCGCGAACATCCAGGCGATGCGCCAGGGCGCGCACGCGCGGCGCGAGTTCTCTAAGCAATGCTTCGCGTCCCAGCTCCGGAGTGGCAGCTTCCGGTTTGGTGATGAAATCAAACGCCCCCTTTTGGAGGGCGCGCATGGTCATGTCGCCCCCGCGCCGCGATAACGCGCTCACCACAATCACGGCTACCTTCGGTTGACCGTTCTCGAGCAGCGCATCCAGCACCGCGAGCCCGTCCATCTCCGGCATTTCAATGTCGAGAGTGAGTAAATCTGGCTTCAGTTCCCGGACCTTCTGTATGGCGATTTTGCCGTTGCTCGCGCTTCCCACCACCTCGACTCCAGGGATCGACGCCAGCACATCGGTGAGCAGCCTCCGGAAGAGGACCGCATCGTCAGCCACCAGAACGCGCATGTCTAGCCCCTCTTTTCTTCGATCGACATGGCACCGCCAGTTCGATCGTCGACGCCAAGCACGGCAGAGAGATCCAGCAACGCCGCCAAACGCTGGCCGCTGCGAAATACCCCAAGCAGCTTTTGCATTTGCACGCCATGCAGATTCTGAGGCGATGCTTCCAGGTCACTCGCCTCGAGGGCAATCGCGTCCGCGACTTTGCCCACCAGCAGCCCGATGGACTCGCTCTTCCAGCCGGCTATCAGAATGCGGCTCTCGGGGCCGATCGCAACATATCCCAGGCCGAGCCGCACGGATAAATCGATCACGGTGATAATGCGGCCGCGCAGGTTGCGAATCCCGACAACGTAGTCGATGGCGTGGCGCACGGGTGTAAGCTCGCCTACCATGACCACTTCCTGAATCAAGGTGGCGTCAATCCCGAAGATGCCATCGTGGTCTCCTAATTGGAAAGTGGCGATCAGCAGTTCCTCAGCGGTTTCCGGAGTTGTAATACTCGCTGTCATATTTGCTCCCTCACATTCTGAACTGGGCCACTTGCGCGCCCAATTCTTCTGCCAGCTTTGACAATTCGAGTGCGCTTGCCTGCACTTTTTCGCCGCCCCCGCGCATGTCTGTCACCGCCGCGTTTACGCCTGCGATGTCACGGGCGATGGTCCTCGATACTTCCGCCGTCTGCGAGACGCGCTCATGTGCGTCGCGCACCCCGACCGAGGCTTGCGCAATATTGCCGGCTACGTCCCTGGTCACCGTCGCCTGCTCTTCAATGGCCGCGGCAATGCTCGAGACAATGCCGCCCACTTCCTTGATCACAGCCGTAATCTGCCCGATTTCGCCGATTGCCACGCTTGTCGAGCCTTGTATCCCGGCAATCCGCGTCTTGATATCTTCCGTGGCCTCGGCCGTCTGTTTGGCCAGTTCCTTGATCTCGTTGGCGACGACTGCAAACCCTTTTCCTGCAGAGCCGGCCCGGGCCGCTTCGATCGTCGCGTTCAACGCCAGCAGATTGGTCTGCGCCGAGATGTTGGTGATGGTCTCAGTCACATTGCCGATCTCCTGCGCTGACTGTCCCAGCTTCTGCATCTGCGCCGTGATGCTCTGCGCCTGGCCCGTAGCCTTCTCGCTTATGACACGCGCCTGCGCGGTGTTGGCGGAGATGTCGCCCACGGTCGCGCTCATCTCCTCGGTGGCACTGGCGACGGAGGACAGGTTGCTTGCGGATTGCTCCATTCCCGCAGCGATCGACAACGTGTTGGCGCTGGCCTCTTCGGCTGCAGCCGCAACGGTAATCGCTTTGTCAGACATGGTCGCCGTCCCCGAGGCAGTCTGCCTCGATACGGACGTCAACTCAGTGGCAGCGGTGGCGAGCGTATGCACTCCGTTGGAGATGCCGCCCAGCAATCGCCGCAGGCTGTTTTTCATCGTGTTCAGGGCTACGGCTGCTTCTCCAATCTCGTCTCCCGATTCCACCAACAGATCTGCCGCGGAAAGATCGCTGTTGGCGATGCTGTTGGCAAGCTCAACCGACTTCCTGATTGGCCGGATCACCAGCTTGCGAATTACCAGGTATACGGCGCCGGCGGAAGAAAGAAGCGTCAAAAAGCTCAGCAGGAAGATTGCAATCGAATTCGAGTTGGACATCGACACAAGTTGCTCCGTCGAGGCTGTCACCGCGAAGGCGCCGCGCAGATCGCCGACTTTCATGCCTTCCTCGATGTACCCGAATGGACCCTTCTGCCCCGCGGGATCGCCATGGCAAACCAGGCAATCCTGGGTAAGGCGAATCGGCTGCGCATAGCGCATCACATCCTTGTCGCCAACCGTCTGCCGCTCGGAGAATTCCTTTAGCGTGGGATCCTTTTGAAACATCTCAAGGGCCCGGCGCTCAAAATCGTCTGGCTGGTTCTTGGGATTGCGCGGGGTGAGCGAAGGCGTGCGGAACGTCATGTCGTTCTTGTCTGCATACCGCTCTGCGATACGCCACGCCGCAACCACTGGGACCTGGTTGAGGTCCCGGTAGTTCTTGTCGGGAACAAGCGTGGCAAGATTGTCTGAGAACCAGCCCTGGGTCGCGCCCGCCATGCCTGTGATCTGACGAACCTTGTCGCGAAAAGCTTCTTCCGCCTGCTGGTTGATGCGGCGTTGCGTGATCCAGAAACTGAGAAGCGAAGTGATACTCAGAACAATGACAATCGTTCCCACGATCTTCCCTGAAAGCTTGAGTTGACTGAACATGCGATTCCTTTTTGATCGAATTCATCCGGCGATGAATTGCCGTTGCCCGTATTTGTCCTGCCCGGTTCCTTTACACCCTGAACTGCGCCACCTGGGCGCCTAGATCTTCTGCCAGCTTTGACAGGTCCAGCGCGCTGGATTGCACCTGCTCCCCGCCCTGCCGGATCCCGGTCACCGCAGCGTTGACGCCTGCAATGTCGCGCGCGATGCTCTTCGACACTTCCGCCGTCTGCGAAACGCGATCATTGGCCTCCTGCACGCCGACAGAAGCTTGCGCAATGTTTCCCGCCACATCTCTGGTCACTGTCGCCTGCTCTTCGATGGCTGCGGCGATACTGGCCACAATCCCGCCCACATCCTTGATCACGGCGGTGATCTGTCCGATATCGCTGATTGCGGAGCCCGTCGAGTTCTGTATTCCGGCGATCCGAGTCTTGATGTCCTCGGTGGCTTCGGCCGTTTGCTTTGCCAGTTCCTTGATTTCGTTGGCAACCACTGCAAACCCCTTGCCCGCCGCTCCGGCTCGTGCCGCTTCAATGGTCGCGTTCAGCGCCAGCAAGTTGGTCTGCGCCGAGATGTTGGTAATGGTTTCTGTTACGTTACCGATCTCCTGTGCCGCCTGTCCCAGCTTCTGCATTTGTGCCGTGATGCTCTGCGCCTGGCCGGTAGCTAGCTCGCTGATTGCCCGCGCCCTGCTGGTGTTGGCGGCAATGTCGCCCACGGTTGCGCTCATCTGCTCCGTGGCGCTGGCCACCGAGGAAAGACTGCTGCTGGATTGTTCCATTCCGGCGGAGATCGAGAGTGTGTTGGAACTGGCCTGTTCGGCTGCAGCCGCTACAGAATGCGCTCTGTCGGCCATGGAGGCCGTTCCGGACGCTGTTTGACCCGAAACTACCGAAAGCTCAGTGGCAGCGGTGGCCAGCGTATGCACGCCATTGGAGATGCCGCCCAGCAAGCGCCTCAGGTTGTCGCTCATGGCTTGTGCAGCTGACGCCAGGTCGCCCAACTCGTCTCCTCGGCCCAGCAACGCATCGGGCAGCCTTGCACCGCTCAAATCATTTGCCGCGATGGATTTCAGGCTATTCATGATCGGAGCCAGACCGCCGACAATATTACGGCTTATCACGATGCCCAGAAACAGCATCACTACGGCTATCGTCACAAAGATGATTCCCAATTCAATGGTCCGCGCATGAATGATCGCGGCGGCGTTTTTCTCCTGGCTTGGAATCCAGTCGGCGGTTAATCCCGCAAGCTTGTCGTTGGCCGCCTTGTGCCGCGCAAACAGAGGATTCATCTTCTCGATGCGGATCTTCCGCGCCCGATTGTGATCCCCGGACAGCATGGCTGGGATGTACTCGTTCTCGGCAATCGAAAACCATTGCTCCCCTGCCGGGTAGGCCTCGGTCCGCATCAATTCCTTAATGGCCCCGGCTGGCAGCGCCTCGAAGTAATGCTTCTGCGAATCTTCAAACGCTCGATGGTCCTGACGAAGCAGTGCGACGGCCTTGCGCGTCTCCTCAGGGTCAACGGAGTCCTCGGCTGCAATCGCCGGCGGCAGCGCCGCTACAAGACTCGCTGGGGGATCGTAACAATCTCCCGCCAGCTGGTACCCCAGCGCAATGTTTTGATACAACGGCGAGTTGATCTGCACCGTGTTCAACGTAAAGAAAGCAAGCACGGCAAACAAGCCGAGACCACCAATGGCCCAGCCGATCATCAACCCCAGTTTGCCGGCGAATTTCATTCGGTACAGCCAATTCATGATTTGCCACGTTTCCTTTGTGATTGAGTTGCTTGGTCCATAGCCAGGTTTTTGCCCGTGTTTCGTTTGTTTTAGGACGGCATCGTTGGTTCAGCAGCTTAGCCCGAGGCCTGCGGGATTTTCTTCTGCAGGTCCGAACCTTATTCGGGTGCATTCACCCGGAATCGATATGTCAACCCGAAATAAGCGAGCGTCAACGGCGCTCCATGAGCGTTCTCCCGCATAAGTGTTCCCGGCGAGAAATGTCCAGCGCCGAGGTTAAGTATCATGTTGCCGGGGAGGGCATACTGCCCCGAAGCGTCCACTTCCCTGCCAATGTCGTCGCTAAGGAACCCGGCGGATGGGGGCTTAGCGGTTGCCGACGCCGATCCGCTGTAAACGCTATCGTGGACAGTGGAAACCCGCAGCCAATCCTGCTGAATCAGCAGCGCAAGATGTTTTGCCGGAGCCAGGTCGAGATTGATTCTCTCTTCCTTGATGTTCTGGAAGCCGAACAGATCGGTTAGGCCGAAGGCGTTGTGATTGCTCGGATAGAGCTGATCGAATGTGCCGATCCGTTGCAGGTCGGTTTTTGGGTTTCCGGACGCGTAATCGTATTCGCCCGCCAGGCGTGGTTTCCAGTCGACCCGCTGCGCGCCGTAGCCGGCCTTCACATACGCGGCGCCGGCGCGAATCGAATCGTTTGAATAACTGCCGCGCTGGAGAGCCCCCAGCGTGTCGAAATAGAACCCTCCCAGAGTCTTCGCCGAAACCTCCGCGCCGGGCGTCACTTCGGTTTCGGAGCCATATGTTTTCTGGAGACTCAATACCCGAGGAAAGGCCTTGATATACACAAACGGTTGAATCACCGTATGCGGCACCCATGTCGAGATTGTCGCGACCGCTCCGTGAAAGGTCAGGCCGGCACCGTGGGTATCCAGAGAGGTAGGATGAATCGCGACCATCGATGTGCTGAACAGATCCAGCCGGTTCCTGTCGCCAATGCGTCCAACAAATCCATCCCAGGTTCGGCTGGCATTGGTCCAGTTGCTGATACCCACCAAACGCTCGCTGCCGTACCTCAACTCTTGCCGCCCTGCGATCACCTTCACGTACTTGTCATGGAACTCCAGAAAGGCCTGCCGATCGTCGAAGGCGTTTCGCTGATTGGCGGCAACGTAGTGCAGGGGCAGCCCAAGCGCGTGGGCATCTACAAACTGAATATATCCGGTAAGCCACCTGGTTGGCCGGACCTCCAGTCCGCCCCAGACCCGCGTCAGAACGTATACCGCGTCGTTGCCTGACACATATTTATCGGAACTCTGGTTCTCCTCGCGGGACCGTAACTGCATGTCAAGGGTGAGCCACTTGGGAAAGTGATCCACTTGCAACGGCTGGACTGTGCTCAAGGGTTGTGGATAGTCCACGTACTTAAGCGACTGACTGTTCAAAGCCGATTGTTGTGCCAGCGCTCCTTGGGCTAGAAACAAACACCCCGCCAACCCTGTAAGTCCCCTCGACCACCGTATTGCACCCTTCGGCACTGCCTCTGAAATCCGATTGATCAATATTTTTATCATGGTCCGTTCCCTTCGATCGCTTCGTTGCGTTTGCTTCCTCATACCCTGAACTGCGCCACCTGGGCGCCCAGTTGTTCCGCTAGTTTTGACAGGTCCAGCGCACTCGACTGCACCTGCTCTCCGCCCAGCCGGATGTCGGTTACGGCCGCGTTCACGCCTGCAATATCGCGCGCGATGCTTCTCGATACTTCGGCCGTCTGCGAGACGCGCTCATTCGCCTCTTGCACTCCGACAGAAGCTTGCGCGATGTTGCCCGCCACGTCCCTGGTCACAGTGGCCTGTTCCTCAATGGCCGCGGCGATACTTGCTACAATCCCGCCCACATCCCTGATCACGTTGGTGATCTGTCCGATGTCTCTGATCGCAGAGCCTGTCGATCCCTGTATCCCGGCGATCCGCGCCTTGATGTCCTCGGTGGCCTCCGCTGTCTGCTTCGCAAGTTCCTTGATTTCGTTGGCCACCACCGCAAATCCTTTTCCCGCTGCTCCGGCCCGCGCCGCTTCAATCGTTGCGTTCAGCGCCAGCAAGTTGGTCTGCGCAGAGATGTTGGTGATGGTCTCGGTAACGTGACCGATCTCCTGTGCCGCCTGCCCCAGCTTCTGCATCTGGTCCGTGATGTTCTGCGCCTGCCCCGATGCCTGTTCGCTGATTGCCCGAGCCTTTCCGGTGTTTGCCGAGATGTCTCCTACGGTGGCGCTCATCTGTTCCGTGGCGCTGGCCACCGAGGAAAGGTTGCTGCTGGATTGCTCCATGCCGGCGGCAATCGAAAGCGTGTTGGAACTTGCTTGTTCGGCGGCCGCGGCTACCGAATGAGCCCTGTCGGCCATGGAGGCCGTCCCCGACGCTGTTTGCCTCGATATGGCCGTCAGCTCCGTGGCCGCGCTGGCCAGCGTATGCGCTCCACTGGAGATGCCGCCCATTAACCGCCGCAGGTTGTCACTCATGGTTTGCGAGGCGCTCGCCAGTTCTCCCAGCTCATCCGTTCTGGAACGCAACTCCTCGGGCAGCGCCGCGCCGCTCAGATCGCCGCCGGCGATAGCCTGCAGGCGTCCAACGACCGGCGCAAGGGCGCCGACAATCCTGCCACTGAAGATGAAGGCGACGGCAATGCCCACCACCAAAGCAAGCAGGGTCGAAATCACCAGGACCCATTCCTCCTGGGACTGGCTTTGAAGCTGGCTTTCAACATCGCTCTCCATAAGTGCCGTGAGGCTTTGCGTGAGCGTGACAGCGACGGTCCTGACTGCGAGCCCCTGCGGTTCGACGGTCTTTGTCAGTTCGCCGTCGACGGATGCGACACCCCTTGGGCCCGCAGCCAGTGCTGCCTCGACGATCCTTGTCTCCTCAGCCTGAAGCGCGGGTAATTCGACTGCCAGATTGGCCACACGATCTTTGTTCTCCTGCAGTACAAAGCGGGCACTCATCGCCGGCAATGCAGCAAAATCCGAGTTGGTCGCGGCCCAGTCCACTTCGACTTTCTGCTGGTAAGTCTTTGCCTTGTCAATCTGTCCGTCTACGACGAACAGGAGCACGCGCCGGACGTCGGATCTTGACTTCAATAAATTGAATTGCAGTCCGTTTGCCATTACCTGGGTAGGGACCCGGATATCTTTCATGTATGCAAGTTTCTTGGCGACGTCAGCTGCCTTGATGAAAACAACAGCTGACGATATCAGCACCAAGCCCAGTACAACTCCAAAGGCCAATAATAGTTGGGAACGAATCTTCAATTTCATGGTGCTTCTCTCCTTCGAGTCTCTTGTTCAGTTCGTCGCCGCGCAGCTTGCGCTGGGCGTCCTGCATTCAAATCGCTGCAAAGTTCTCCGGAGCCGCAAGAGTTCGCGGAACACCCGTACTCAGATACTCCTTGAGTCGCTCCGATAACCGGTCCCGGTCAATCTTGGTCTGGTAGTCGTTGATCCCTGCTGCATTTCCTCGTTCGATATCGTCCTCGCCTACCAGAGATGTAAGAGCAATGATCGGCAGATGCGCGGTACGACGATCCGCGCGAATACGCCGCGCCAGTCCGAGCCCATCCAGCCGTGGCATCTCGACGTCCGTTACCACCGCCCGCACCTTATCGAGGTTCTGGAGCAGCAACTCCCACGCGGCTTCGCCATCCGGCGCCGCCAGCACAATGTGGCCATCTTCCTTCAGATAGCGGCTCACCTGCGCCCGAAAGAAGTCGGAGTCTTCTGCCAGCAGCACCACGGTTTCGACATCGCCCGCTGCCGGCAGTTCTTCCTGGGCTTGCTTCGCGGCCCATTCGGGCCATCGTGCGTCCACCAGATCGCAAAGGTCGACGATCAACGCCGTGCGATCGCGAATGATGGTGGATCCCGCAACGCCCGCCTGGCGGTGCGTCGTCTCATCGATCCGGACGTTGGTTTCCACCACGTCCACCGGCATGGCCCCCAAGAGGCCAACCTCGTGGCCGTGGACGTTGGCAATCATCACGGCCAGTTTCATGTCGTCGCCGATCGGCTCAACCTGCGCCGCATCGCTGAGCGTCACCAGGGGCAGCAAGCCCCCGTGATACTGCATGGTGCGCCGGCCGCCGATCGTCTGCACCTGCTCCTTCGCTATCTGCTCAATTCGCGATACCGCATCCAAAGGAACGCCGCAAAGCACGTCCGCCGAGTTATGAAACAAGACAAACGAAAGATTCTCCCAGGCCTCTTCTTCGACCGCCGCCTTGGCCCGCTCACGTGCGCGGGTCATTCGCGTCACCGCGTCCAGGTTGGCCTTGCCTGCCAACCCGGCTATGTCCAGGATCAGGGCCACTGAACCGTCGCCCAGGATCGTCGCCCCGGCATACTCTTCCAATCCCTTCAGGTGACACCCCAGGGGCTTGACGACAATCTCTTCGGTGTCATGAAATCCGCCCACCACCAGCCCATAGGTCTGTGTCCCGGTCGTCACCACTACAACTTCCAGTGCAATCTCGTTCTTGCGCCGTCCGGCGATCTTGCGCGCTTGCGCCGGATCGGCCTCGCGATCACCCGCGGATGTCGGCGCCACTCCCAGCAGCTCATCAAACCGCACCAGGGGAATCAGCCGCTCCCGCAGCACCAGCACCTCGGCGTCTCCCACCATTTCAATTCGCGTCTTGGCCTGCCCGGGTGTGACATGCCGCATCTCCTCCACGTTGATCTGTGGGATCGCGAACCGTTGGCCTTCCACGGAGACGATCAGCGAAGGGATAATCGCCAAGGTAAGCGGCAGCTTGATGCGAAACGTCGTACCCTGCCCGAGGATAGAGAGGATCTCCAACTTGCCGCCAAGACGATCGAGGTTAGTCTTCACGACATCCATGCCGACCCCGCGCCCCGACAGGTCAGTCACTTGATTGTTCGTGGATAATCCGGGAAGAAAGATCAGGGCAGTCTTGTCTTTTGCCGACATCGCCTCAATCTGCTCCGCTGTAAGAAGTCCTTTGGACAGCGCCGCCTTGGCGATGCGGTCCGGGTCAATGCCGCCCCCATCGTCTGAAATCTCCACCACAACTTGGCCGGCTTCGTGACGGGCATCGATAGTGATCGACCCCTGGCGCGGCTTGCCGGCGCGGGCGCGGGCCTCCTGCGATTCAATGCCGTGATCGACAGCATTGCGCACCATGTGCGTTAACGGATCAGACAGCGATTCGATCAGGGTCCTGTCGAGCGCCACGTCCTTGCCTCGGATCTCCAACTGAATGTCCTTGCCCAATGCCGCAGCCACGTCGCGTACCAGGCGCGGGAATTTCCCGAACACGTTTCCGATGGGCTGAAGGCGCGTCTGCATCACTACATCCTGCAATTCGGAAGTAATCTGGTTGATGCGCTGCTCTGCGGTCTTCAGTGCCCGCGGGTTGTTCTGTCCGATCGAGGCCCGCAACTGGTTGCGTCCCAGCACCAGCTCGCCGGCCAGGTTCATCAGCATGTCCAGTGTCGCTACGCTCACCCGGATGCTGTCCTCCACTTCGGCCGCAGGCGCCTGGGAAGCGGAAGCGGCAACTGCTTTCGCAGCCGCGCGCGTGGGCGCCAAAGGCTCAGCTTGTGTAGAGGGGACCGGTGCCCGCTCAGCCAGGGTGATCTCGCTTGCCCCTGCAGGAATTGCAATCGGTGCGCGCTCTGCGGGCATGTTCTTCTCTGCGGGCCGCGCGCAAATCGCGTCCTGGGCGGAGAGCAGTTTCACTTTGTCCCTGTTATGCGGAAACAACGTAGAGATGTCGCCGGGCCCAAATGCTGTTGCCAGAATCAACCGCAGTGGCAATTGGTTTCCGATGATGGCATCGTCCAGGGTGCCCACTGCTTCGAAATTCACTTCGCAGTCCAGAATCTCTCCTGAAGCGGAGAGATCCCGAAAGACATTCAGCACGCTGCGGCCCTGCTGCTCAATATCGTGGATAAGGTCGTACTCCACCCGGTAAAGGTAAAGGCCGGATTCCTGCACCCGTTCATAGTCGAACCTCGACACATACACCGGCGAGCCACCCTCCGAACCGAGCGTCACAGTCTCCGTCAGCGCTGCTTTCTGCTCCGGTGGCAGATAGGACGACATCAACCCGTTCAGGCTCATCATCAATTCACCGATGTCGGCGTCGGCGCTCTCGTCGATGTGGTTCACCATCTCGCGGAGTTGATCGAAGGCGGCCAGAAGCAGGTTGGTGATCTCGGCATTGGGGGTCATTTTCTTCGACCGCACCATGTCCAAAATGGTCTCTGCCTTGTGCGCCAACTCCTTCACCTTGGTCAGGCCAAAGAAGCCGCTTGCCCCCTTGATAGAATGGGCCGCGCGAAACACCTTGTTCACCAACTCGACGTCGATCTCCGCGCCACCTTCTTCAATGGCCAATAGGTCGGCCTCGATGGTGGTCAGGTGTTCTCGCGACTCGTTGATGAATTCCTTGATCAGTTCGTCGTCCAGGTCCATATTCACATCCATGACGACCTCCTACTCTTCTCTTCCGCTGACATTCAGCCGTAGCGTCAACCGCATGCTCTGCAGCAGTCGGAAGATGTCGGGGCTCACGTTCGTCACGCTCACCTTGCCGCCAATCGCAGCAAGACTGTTGGCCGCGGCGATCAGCAGTCCCATGCCGCTTGAGTCCAGCATTCTGGTGCTCGTCAGGTCGAACACCAGGTTGCGCACACCCTTCTGCAGCACCTGTTTCAGTCCGGCCTGCAGATCCGGTACCAGCACCGCGGTCAAGTCACCCATCAACTGCACCGAGCCTTGCAGATCCTTGTGGTCAATAACGAAAGCAGCCATCGCTCAATCTCCATTTCCCGTTTGCTTTTTCTTGTCAATCCAGATCGTGATCCGGTTCCCGCAACGATTGAACCGGAAACGCTCCGCATACAGTGCATAAAGTCTCAGCCCGCGGCCGGATACCTCGGTTGTTCCCGTTCTCTTTTGCAGTGCCTTTCGCCAGCCAAACCCCGCGCCTTCGTCGGTCACCTGTAGCCGAATCCATGCGCGCCCAACCCGAAGTTGCACCACAATCGACTTCGCAGCATCGTTTCCGTTCCCGTGATTCACCGCATTGGCGACGCACTCCCGCGCCAACAACTCAATCGCAAAGCAGAACTGCGAAAGACCGTTCCTCTGGAGCACGTCCCGTATCTTCAGACAGAGCAACTCCGCCTCGTCCGCGCGCGACGGAATCTTCTGTTCGAATGAGACTGCGGCATGTTGACAGGAAGGACTCATCGTTCCACCCCGACCAACAGGGTGTCGTCCGTTGGGCGCAAGCCGGCCATCACCGTGTCCACCACCGCGGGCACGACATCGCCAAGCGGCAATGCCCGCCGAGAACTGCACGCGCCGGCCAGTCGCAGAAGGCCATCCTCGTAGGACCCCGCCGTCTCGATCAGCCCGTCGGTATAAAGGAACATCCGGTCGCCTGCTTGTATGGTCAGGTCGGTTACGCCAAATTGAGCGTCTGCAAAGGCTCCCACCACGTCGCCTTCCTGGCGGAGAATCATGGGCTCGTGCCGGTCGAGATGAACCACAATCGCTGGTGGATGGCCAGCGTTCACCACCGTCAACTGGCCCGTGCGATGGTTGAGCCGGGCATACAGCAGGGTGAAAAACGAGCCAAGTGGAAGAATGCGGCAAAGGGAACGATTGATGGATTTCACAATCTCAACCGGGTGGTTCAGCGGGCCGGCATGTTCGTTGGCCAGCGCCTTCAGAGACGCCGTCCAGAGAGAGGCCGCCAGGTTGTGCCCGCTGGCGTCCGCCACAAGGTAGTCCACAATGCCTTCACCGGCCGGGAATACGTCGTAGAAGTCCCCGCCGGCGGCCAGCACCTGGCGAATCGAGACCTCGAAGCGCGCTTCGGGGAAGTCTTCAGCGTGGGGCATCAGGTTCTGCTGTGCCTCGGCCAACTGCTGCACCCGTTCCGCCTGGAGCTCGGCAAGCTGCCGATTAACCTGTCTCAGCCGCAGGTGAGTTCGTACCCGGGCAATCACCTCCGCCCCGATAATCGGCTTGGTGATGTAGTCCACACCGCCGACTTCAAATCCCTCCACCTTGGTCGCAACATCTTCGCTCGCGGAGATGAAAAGAATGGGGATAGCAAGCGCTGAGGCTTCGCTCTGCAGTGCGCGGCAGATATCGAACCCACACCCATCCGGCAGATGAACGTCCAGGAGAATCAGGTCAGGATTCTGCTCGCGGATTCCTCGCATGGCATCCGCGACATTCATCGCGCTGGACGTCCTGAACCCGGCCCGGGCAAGCAGCCCGGCGAGGGTGCGAACGATGTTCCCGTCGTCATCAACGACAAACACCAGCGGATACAGATCCCGTCCCTGCATGAAAAGCGTCTCCTGTCTTCCGATCGTTGGACCGCTTTTACACTGGGCGCTTTGCCTGCAAGCCAACCTTTGCGGCCGAAACAGTTCATCCTCCCTATCGGCTCATTGCTCAGCTTGTTTCATTTTTCGCCTGCGCCACACTGTCCTGGGCCGCGGGGTACATCAGATTCGGTCCGCATACGTGGGTTGGAGGCTCGGTCTTCACAAGGAAGTCGAGAGCAATGCCGAGATGCTCAAATGCGCCTCAGAACGGGGTACGGTCATGCTGTTTTGCTGAAGTTGTAGTGCGTTTGCTTCCCGCGGATGAGTTGGGCGGTCGCTGTTGAAATCCGGCCGCCTTCGGCGGAGTTGTGACTCAACTCTCCATGTTCGGCACGGCCGACAGAATGAATGCATTGGGCGGAGCGTTCCGGCTCCCCTAAACCGCTCAATCCTGACGGCTGGCTAAATCCTCCCGGAGAGCCTGTGAGCGAATTCAGCTTTCGTTCGCGTTGGACCAGCCAAGAGCGCGGATAGCTCCGGTCCTTGCCGACTCAGCCAATCGTCCGCAACACAGACGCACTGTCGAGATGGCAAATCATAGTCTCGACGACGACGGCGATGCCGTAAGCCCAACAACCTCTGCTCATGCTCTTTCAACTGATCGTTTGGGACCATATCCGACGATGGCGAAGCGAAGTCGACGTCTGTCGTTTTGCCGGAATGGGGAGACCAGATATGACATTCCCCGGATAATTGACTCGTCGTGCACCCAGGCCGCAGAATCGTGAACGAAAACCACCAGTAAAGGCGACGATGTCACCCGACGCGAAGCTGCTCGTCAGCCGTTCAGCAAAAGTTGCGACGGCAAAAGGAGCGTAAGCAAAAACCCTCGGCGAAATGCCGAGGTTTATTTTTTTGATTCCGGGTTTCATGCGCACACAGCGTCTTTGGGCGCTGCGCGCTTTGCCGATTTGACTCGGCGTGCGTTGGCAGGCGGGCGCAACTCGATGCTGCTGCGCATCCTGAGCCGGTCCGCATAACTCAGCAGCTTCTCTATGCTGACTTTGCCGATCCTGCCATGAAGGAGGTTGCTGACATTCGGCTGGTACTCATCCAGTACGTCCACAAGCTGCAGCTGAGTAAAGCCGCGCCGGTCGATTTCCGCCAAGATGGCCTCCACAATGGAGGACTTGATCTTCAGCGCCGATACCTCCGACCTGGAGAATCCCAGGTCATCCAGAACGTCGCCTGTGCTGATGTGACTTGTTCTGCACATTTTGACCACTCCCGGTTGGTCGACGTGCTCTATATCGTATCCAGCAGTCTTTGCCGGATTTCCTTCAGCCTGGCCTTCGCCACCTCCAGATCTCGCCTGTCGGTTCTTCTGCTGTCCTTCTCAAAGCAGTGCAAAACGTGGATGGTGTCGCCGCTTCGCGTCAGGTACATCCGTCGATACCACGTCCGTTCATCACCCTCTTTCAGTTCCCACACGCCCTTCCCAACCCAAGTCATGGGACGGTGTGAGCAGCGAGGGAGATTTCCCTTCCGTATCTGCCGCGACGAGAATCCCAGCGTAGCCTACACATCATGAGGGAAGCTGCTCAGAACTTCCATTGAGTCACCCTCCCACTCGATCCTCGCCGGCTGACGTTCGCCGCAATCCTTCATGACTGAATCGAAATATATAACATTCTATATGATTCTTGCGACTGCCAAGAGATAGCAGGTTCGACCCGGCGGCAGAGCGCAGGCGCCGGGGCCATGAAGTTGCCCTACCTGAGCGTATGGTGCAGTGCGATCACCGCTACGCATTGAGGACAGCCATTGCATCCACTACTTGCGACGGTGCAAAATGTGCATATCGCATGGCCGAGGCGATTCAATTGGTGTTTCGAATTCTACCGACAGCGTCGGGTTCACGATCCGGGCAGAATCTGTTTGATGACCTTGACCAGATCATTGCCCGATACCGGCTTCACCAGCCAGCCGGTGGCGCCAAGGCGCCGGCCCTCGTCACGCTTGGCAGTCTCGCTTTCGGTGGTGAGCGTCAAAATCGGGAAAAATCTGCAGCCGGGGAGCGCACGGACCTTGCCGATCATCTCCAGGCCCCCCATCACCGGCATGTTGATGTCGGTGAGCATGAGGTCCGGCTTAGCTCCGTCCTTCAATTTGTCGAGCGCCTGCTGGCCATTGTTGGCGGTTTCGACATGAAATCCGGCCAGGGACAGGGTGGTCTTGAGGCTCATTACCATGGTGACTGAGTCGTCGACAACCAGAATTGTCTTTGCCATGCGAGCCTCTCAATCCCCAGTCTTCAATGCCGGTTCCAGCCATGTGCGCAGTTCAGCATTCTCGGGCCAGCTGAAGATGCCGCACCTGGCGGCCATCAACACTTGCAGGTTAGCGGTGTGCATGTGGCTGCAGGCGGACAGGTCGACCTCGGCGTTTGATCTGTTCTGGAGCCACTCCAAGAGTCCTTCGGCTTCCTCCACACTTGCTTCGCCATGAAACGTGGCGCGATTCTTCTTGTATTCGATCGGCATCAGACCATCTCCCGAATATTGAGAATCATGAGCACCGACCCATCCCCCATGAGGGCCGAGCCCGAGTAGGCGGACAAGCCGGTCAGAAAGCCGCTGAAAGGCTTTTGAATGACACCCATGGTCTCCTGAAATCCATCGACAAGCAGGCCCAACTCCGCGTTCCCCGCCTGCACCAGCAGTACAGCTAGTTCATCGTCAGAATTCGACCGAGGGAGAGCCTGAATTCCCAGCAGGGCATTGAGGCTCTTCAAAGGCACGATGCGTCCGCGCAGAACCGCAGCGTGGCTCTGCTTGATGGCGTGGATTGCGCCTCTTGGGACGCGCACCGTCTCGATGACATGGTCCATGGGCACGCCGAATCGCTGCCCATCGGACTCGATGACCATGACCTGGGTCACGGCCATTGAAAGCGGCAGCGAAATCCTGATCGTGGTGCCCTTGCCCAATTGGCTGTCGATTACGACGGTACCGTTGATCTTCTCTACGGCGGAGCGCACCACATCCATACCCACGCCGCGGCCGGAGAGGTCGGAGACTACCGCAGCCGTGGACAGACCGGCGGCGAAGATAAGGTTGATCGCCTCCTGATCGCCGATACGTTCCAGCGTTGCTTCGTCGATGATGCCCTTCTGGTAGGCCTTTTGTTTGATCACGGCCGGGTCGATGCCTTTGCCGTCGTCGACAATCTCGATCACGACGCGGTCTGCTTCCTGCGCGGCGCGGATGGTCAGCTTGCCGATTGCAGGCTTGCCCGCGGCGAGACGATCCTCCGGCATCTCCAGGCCGTGATCCAGGCTATTGCGCACAATGTGAATCAACGGGTCGGCGAGAGACTCGATGATGTTCTTGTCGGCTTCGGTCTGCTCCCCTTCGAGCGCCAGCTGGACTTCTTTGCCGAGCTTGCGGGAGATGTCGCGCACCAGGCGGGGGAAGCGCTGGAAGATGAAGGAGACAGCCATCATGCGGACTTGCATGATGGCGTCCTGCATCTCATCGGCAATGCGGTTGATGATTGAGTACTGGCCTTTGATCTCGCGCGAGAGCTCACGCACGCCGAATTGAGATTCCGCCCGCTCGGCGAGATAGGGCAGCGCGTTCTTCGAGACCACCAGTTCGCCAATCAGGTTCATCAGGCGGTCTACCTTGGCCTGATCGACCTTGAGGCTCCTTGGGCCGGTAAGAGAGTCTTCTGCGCGACGGCCAAACTTGATTCCTTCATCCGCCGCAACTTTGCCGCGGTCGCTTTCCGCAGCAAGCCCGGCGACTCCAGGCAGTTCGGGCGGAGAGGAAACGATTTCGTCATGACTGCCGGCCATGCAGGAGCGATCGCTCTCTGACCGGAGATTCCTGCGCGCGGCAAGCCATGCGTCCAGCCACGCCAGCAGCAGCGTGTTGTGGCCGGTCGAGAGGGCCTCGGCGAGCGCCGCTTGAATGTCGGATCGGGCAGATGTTTCTCCAAGGGCCTGGCTCAGGTTGGCCAGTACTTCCGCCATTGCCTTGAGACGGCCCGCGTGCCATGCGGGGCGATCGTCGAGAAGAAGAATTTCGCGCTGTGCGGCGAGAATTCTGTCGAACGCGGCCTCGTCGTCCTCGGAGAAAGACCCGGTCCGCTTCGCGCCCGATAACGTGCTGCGCGCGCCTTCCTCGCCTCCATCCCCGTTTTCGAGCCATCGCGCCGGAACGGCAGTGTCCTCCACCTGGTCGGGCAGATAGCGGTAATACTGGTCAAGCTCCTCGCGAGGAGCATCGGAGAGCAGATCGAATCCGAGCAGGCAACTGTACGTATCCAGTTCACCGAGCGGCGGCAGCGGCTCAGGCGCAAGGACGCGGCCCCATAAAAGTCCCGGGGTCTTGCGTGCGCTGTTCAGCGGATCGTCCCCATGGAAAAAACATTCCCGCTGCGGCCGGTAGGCAATCCAATGCAGTTGATCTCCCTCCCGGCAACGCGCAAGCGCCACCCTCCGCGCATCTGCGGGGATGGCGTCGAGTTGGGGCAGACCGGCGCCCGGATCATCGGCGGGCGCAGTCTGGGCGTTGGCGGCCAAGGAGGAGGCGCCCTTTGAGCCAGCAGCCAAGGCCGCATCCTGATCCGATGCCGGGCTGGACATCAGCCGCCGCAACGCCTCGGCCATGTGCCGCGATTCCAGTGCGCGCGATGCGTCGATCCCGCCCGATGTCTCGATTTCGCCGCAAAGCAGGCCGACATAATCCATCGCATTCAATAAGTGGTCCGCCAACTCCCGGGAGTAAACTGCATGGCCGCTTCGAACCATGCCCAGCAGGTCTTCGCCGGCATGGAGCACGCGCGTCATCTCGGGGAACGTAAACAGGCCGCTGTTGCCCTTTAACGTATGCACGCAACGGAACAATTCGTTGAGGATGCCCCGATCGCTGGGCGCGTCCTCCAGTTGCAGCAGCTTCCCGCCTGCGGCTTCAAGCAGATCGCGGGACTCGGAGAGGAACTGCGCCAAGAGGGGGTTGGTGGGCGCGGGGCTCATTGATTGACCTCCCCAAGGAGCAAGCGGACATGAGAAAGAAGCTGCACCGGCCGGACGGGTTTGATGAGATAGCTGTTGGCGCCGGCCACGTAAGCCGCCTTCTCGTCGCCCGCGCCGGCTTCGGTGGATACCATGATGGCCGGCTGCTGTGCCATCTGCTGCTGGCGCAGCTCGCGCAGAAGGCCGTATCCATCGAGCCTGGGCATGTTGATGTCCACGATGTAAAGATCGAAGGCGGCTTCCAGGGCCTTCTCCAGAGCCTCGATTCCGTTCCATGCCTCCTCCACCGTGTAGCCTGCAGGCTCCAGAATGCCGCGGTGGTACATGCGCACCGTGGCGGCATCGTCGACAATCAGGATGCGTTTCATCGGGTTTCCAGGCCTTTCTGATAAACGATCGCATCGGGGAATTTGCGAACCTTGAATAACGAGGAGATCCGGCTCATGGATTCGGAATGGCCCAGGCAGATATACCCGCCCGGCTTCAGCGCCTCGTAAAAGGTTTCCGCAGCCGTAGTCCGCGATACGTCGTCGAAGTAGATGAGCAGGTTGCGACAAAAAACCACGTCGAAGTTCCGGTAGGTGAAGGTATCGGCCGGCTCGGAGAGATTGACCCTTGTAAACTGGACCGCGCCGCGCAGATCGTCGCAAAGCTGATAGTCCTCGCCGACACCCTTGAAGTACTTTTCCAGCCAGCGAGCCGGCACATTCTGCACCGAGCGAGCCGAATAGCGGCCGGCGCGCGCGCGGCGCAGAATGCTGGTATCGATGTCGGACGAGACGATCTCGACATCGCAATCCGTAATGCCGCCCCAGCGTTCCAGCAGATACATGGCAATCGAATACGGCTCCTCCCCGGAAGAGGAGGGAATGCACCAGATGCGGATCGCGTCCGAGCCGTTCCTGCGGCTGACAATTTCGGGAAGGATGGAGTCGATCAGGCACTTGAACTGATATTCCTCGCGCAGGAAGTAGGTTTCATTCACCGTCATCAGGTTGGTGAGCTGCTGCAGCTCCTCGCCCGAAGCCTGGAAACGCAACATGGTGAAGTACCCGCGAAAGGTGCCGGTGCCGGTCGCCTCGATGCGCTCGACCAGGCGCTTGTCCACAAAGTAGCGCTTGGACGCTTCAAAGCTGATGCCGGTGCGCCGATAGAAGAACTCCTTGAACTTGAGGAAGTCCTCAATCGTTATGACTGGATCGGGCTCGGGCGGGGACGCGTATGCGGGCATTGGGGGCTCAGCTCAGACCTCACGAATGCGTTTCAGCGCCAGGCCGGCGGCAAATTGGATGTAAGGCTCAGACTGAAAGCGGGCCTTGAGGCGGGCTAGCGGATCGATGGCCGCCTCCGAGCCTACTTCACAAAGCAGATCGACCGCGGCGGCGCAGACATTCACGTGGCTGTCCCGCTCGATTACATCGATCAGCCAGCTCTCGACCTCCGGGCGACGCTCCGAATCGAGGATATTGACGACGAAGGTCCGCACGTCCGGATCGGGATCGGCCAAGAGCGACCGCAGAACGGGCGCCACTTCCCTGCCCAATCGCTTGAACGTCTCGATGACCTCGTTGCGCAGGGCCGCGTCTTCGCTGCGGAGACAATCGGCCAGCCCGCCGACCGCCGAGGCATCGTTCAGGCGAACCAGCGTGGCGAGGATCATCTCGCGCACAGCCCCGTCCGGCTCTCGCTTCAGCCGGCTCACCAGCGCCCGGGCGGCATCCGGGCACTGGGCGATTTCCCTCGCGGCCTGGCGGCGTCCGGCAGCATCCGCCTCCTCCAGGGCCGTTGCGCGGTCGCCGCAGCCTCTTCCAGGCTCGGGCTCGATGCGCTTAGTCAACTGAACGGCTTTGTGTTTTACAAGGCCCATGATCTACTTCCTCGCCAGCCCGGCCGGCTAGAACTCCGCCCGGTAAAGCTCCCTGAATAGAAACAGGTTCGTAAGTCATTGAAAATACGTGAAGGCATTGTCGTTCGTCCTCACCCACACCAGGCGCAAAAACAAAGGCGCGCCGAGGGTGGGGCACCCACCTTCACCCCGTGTGTCGACTTCGCCGGTGAAGGACGCTTACCGGCCAGCCCATGTCGAGAGCTGCGCGGGGATTCTTTCCACGGCCAAAACCAGGCTTGCGCCACCCTTTCTGACCAGTTCCGCAGGCATCCCGTACACCGCCGCCGAATCTTCCGATTCGGCAATGGTGCGCCCGCCGCGCTTCCTGATTTCAGTGAACGCATCCGATCCGTCGTGGCCCATGCCGGTCAGCAGCACCGCCGTGGTCCGCCTTGGATCGTAATGCTGCAGAACCGATCGGCCCAGCAACTCGACCGACGGGTGCCACAGGAACCCCGGGTTCTCCGGCGAGGGCAGAACGGTGAGCCTTCCCGCCCGGCTTGCCAGCAGCGTGTCTGCTCCCCCTCGCCCGATATAAACTTTTCCGGCTTCGACGGCCAGTGCGCTGCCCGCCTCGATCACGTCGAGAGCGCAACACTGATTCAGCCGTTCGGCAAAGGCCCTGGTAAACGCGGCAGGCATATGCTGCGCCACAAGCACGGGCCAGGGAAACTCTTGCGGCAATCCCGACAGAACGATTTCAAGCGCGCGCGGGCCTCCGGTCGAAGCTCCGATTACCAGCAGACCGTCGCCGGCGGTCCCGGGCCGTGTGGGACCGGAAGATTCCTGAGCCGTCTTCTTGCGCTCTTCCCGCATTCTCCGCACCACCCCGGCTGCGGAAGATCCCTTGCCTCTCGGCCGTATCCGCGCGGCGGTTCTAACCTTGGCCACCAGCTGCTCCGTGATCCGGTCGATGGACAGAGAAATGGTGCCGCCAGGCTTGGCAACGTAGTCGACCGCGCCCAGGTTAAGTGCTTCGAATGTGGCCAGGGCCCCCTCGTTGGTGAGCGAGGAGACCATGACCACCGCAACCGGCCGCTCCGCCATGATGAGAGAGAGCGCGGTCAATCCATCCATCTCCGGCATGTTGATGTCCAAGGTGACAACATCCGGCCGGAATTCCCGGTTTTCCCTCACCGCTTCGTCCCCGTTTCTAGCCTGGCGGATTTCGAAGTCTCCCTCGGCTTGAAACAGGGTCATCAACTGGCGGCGCATCAGTGCCGAGTCGTCGACAATCAGCAGCTTGATCATGGCCTTACCCGGCGACCGCGGCCAGCGCCACCAGCTCCTTGTTCCCCATCAGGTGAGGCGGATCGATCAGCTGCACCATCCGCTTCTGCTTCTCCAGGTTGGCCATCCGGCTCAACAACCGGCTTTGCTCCGCAGACAACTGTGGCGCAGGTTCGATGGCCGCCCTGGGTATTCTCAGGACTTCGGCCACCTGGTCGACAATGAAGCCGGTGCGCACATCGGAGATGAGAAACACCATGATCCGCTGGCGATCGGTGCGCTCCACCTGGTTGAGGCCCAGCCGCAGGCGAAGGTCGATCACCGGCAGCACGGTGCCGCGGAGGTTGATGACGCCTTCAACAAACGACGGCGCTTTCGGAACCCGGACGAGTTGTTCGGGAACGCGCACAATCTCCTGCACGCTGGCGATCGGGGCGCCAAACTCTTCCTTGTCCAGACGAAAAATCACTACCTGTTCGTCGTCGTCGAGGCTCTCTTCGTGGTTGGCGGTTACCCGTTCAGTTTCCTGCACAGTTTCACTCACGGCGCTCAGCGCCTCCTTGATGACCGAATGGCCGAAGAGATTGCGCGCGGTGACAATCGACACCAGGCGTTTTCCGTTGTCCAGCCGGCAGATCGAAGTAACCTCGGCAAGGTTTCCTTCGCGGGCCAGCATTGCGGGAAGCGCATCGACCCCGGACTTCGACACCCGGAGCACTTCGCTGACCGCGTCCACCACCACGCCCACCGAGACGCCGCCCATGGTGAGCACCACGATGCGGCTCTTCTCGTCCAGATCGCGGTCGGGCAGGGCGAACATGCTGCGCAGGTTGACCAGCGGCAGCAGGCGGCTGCGCAGGGTCATCACGCCGAGAACGTGCGAATCCGAGCGCGGAACATGAATGATCGCCTCCGGCACCTGCACGATCTCCTGCACGTCTTCGATGGCGATGGCATACTCCTGCCCGTCGACGTCGAAGCTGACCAGCTGCAGCTCATCGCTCGAGTCTTCTTCTTCGTTCTGCGCACTGGCCCGAACGGCGCCGGCCGCGCTGGTGTTTTTTGAGATTGCCGCAATCTGCGAGAACTCCCTTTCGATGAGCCTGGCAAAATCCAGCACCATGATCATGGCGTGGCCGCCCACATCCTTGATGAGGCTGGAGAGCATCTCGGTGTTGACGGTGGTCTTGATGGAGCCCACGTCTTCGATATGGCCGGCATCCACGCCAACCACACTTGAGACCCGGTCCACCACAAACCCGATTGGTTGGCCCACGTCCACCACCAGAGCGCGGGTTGAGTCGTCATGAGGCGACTCGGGAAAGCCGAACAGCCGCCGCAGCGAGATGATCGGCAGGACTTTTCCGCGCAGGTTCGCCAGGCCCTCCAGCGCGGCAGGCGCCAGGGGCACCCTTACCACCTGGGGAACTCGAATGATCTCCTTCACCGGCACCATGTCGGCCGCGAAAACCTCGTCGCCGGCAATAAACGTGACGAATTGCTGTGTGCCTTGTTGTGTAGCGGAGGTGAGTTCGCCGATCTGATTCTCGTCGGCGTCCGCCTCGTTGCTTGGTACGGCAGAAGCGGACTTGACGATCGGGTTGCCGTCTACGCTCGCTTCGTCCGGCTGCTTGCCGGGAGCGCGCTGGTCGGGGATGCTCTCCTCGAGAAGCGCCGTCCCACTCGTGTGCTGCTTCGATGATCGTGTGGTCATGGTGGCGTCCCCTTATGCTGCGCTCTGCAGTTCGTCCGCCAGGGAAGAGATTTCTTCAATGGCGGCGGCCAGGTCCTCGGCTCCCTTGGCCTGCTGTTGCGCGGCGCCGGCCGCTTCGGTGGCTGCCTTGTCAGCTTCAGTCGCCGCCGCGGAGATCTGCTCGATGCCTTTCTTAACCTGGGCTATCGCCGAAGCGATTTCCGTCGATGCTGCAAGAATCTCCTGCGCGCCCTCTTCGACCACCAGGATGTCGGTCTCGATCGACACCAGGTCGGCGGTGGTGCTCTTGGCCTTCTCCACTTCGGAGAGCGACGCGGCCACGATCTCGCTCAGATCGCGTCCCACCACGCCAATCTGATCCTGCACTCCCTTGACCAGATCCTTGATCCGGTCGGCGTTTTCCGACGAATCGTGGGCCAGGTTGCGGATGTCGGTGGCCACCACAACAAAGCCCTTGCCGAACTCGCCGGCCCGCGCGGCCTCGATGGCGCCGTTGACGGCCAGCATGTTGGTCTGGATCGACACGGTGCTGATGGCCTCGACGATCTTGTCGATGCGCCGGGACACCAGTTCCAGGTCGTTCATCTGCCTGATGCTGGCGCGGGAGGCTTCCGCTGAAGTGGAAAGCCCCGCGATCAGACCGTTGACGGCTGTCTTGTTTTCGTCCAACAGGTTCTTGATCGCGACCACTTTCTCCGCGCTGGCAGTGGCGCGCTTTTGAGCAACATCCAAGCCCTTCTCGATCTGGCTGGTGGCCGCGGCGGATTCTTCCGAAGCGGAAGACTGCACCTCGGCGCCTTTGCGGATCTGGCCAAGCGCGGTCATGATCTGCGCGCTGGAGCGGTTGATCTCCTGCACCGCCGAGGACAACTCTTCGGAGGAGGACGCGACCTGCTCGGCGCTCTTGGCCACATCGGTCGAGTTCTTCAGATCCTCGGCCAGCTCGGACAATGCCTGCGCCGTCTGCTCGCACTCGGCCAAAGCCTGGGTCTGCTCGGCCACCGTCTTGGCGGACTCTTCGGCGGCGGACGATTGTTCTTCGGCCGCGGCGGCGATGTTCTGCGAGCCCTTCAGCGCCTGCTGCGCCGCGACATTGGATTGTCCGGCGTTGGCGGCGATCTCCTGGATTCCCTTCACGATTTCAATCGCATCGAGGCGGATCCGCTCCAATTGCGCGGTGATGGTCTTGCCCTTTTCAACTTCTTCCTCCATCGTTTTGGCGGAAGTATTGATGCCGTCCGCGATCTTCTTGACGTCTCCCTGAATCTGCCCGACCAGTTCCTGAATCTGCTTGGCGCTTTTTTCCGAGGTTTCAGCAAGCGTGCGGACTTCGTCGGCAACGACCGCGAAACCTTTGCCGTGCTTGCCGGCGCGAGCGGCCTCAATGGCGGCATTCAACGCCAGCAGGTTGGTCTGGTCGGCAATGCGCGCCACGGCCTTGACGATGTCGCCGATGGTGGCGGCCTGCTTTTCCAGTTCGACAACCATGGCCACAGAAGCCACCTGGCGCTGCGCGGCCAGCCCAACATTGGTGATCAGGCCGGCCACGTCTCCGCTGGTTCGGGCGATCAGCGTCTGGCAGACCTCGCCCTTGCCGCGGCTGAGTTCCGCATTCTGCAGTTGCCTGGTGATGGAGACGCCCACCTGCTGGAACGCGGCCAGGGACTCCTGCGCCGCACTCGAAGCCTCTTCGGCGCCTGTAGCGATCTGATCGCTGGCGCGTTTCAGTTCCTCGGCAGCCGACGACGCTTCAGCGATACCGGAGGCCAGTTGTCCGGTGGCGGCGGCAATTCGTTCGGCAGCCTGTTGCTGTTTGGCGAGCGTCCTGGCCTTCTTGCGCTGCGCTTCCGCTTCGCGGGTAGTTACCGCCGAGAGCCTTCCTTCAGAGACAGAGGTCGCCTGCACAGCAACCTTCTTGACGAGAGCCATAGATCCTTTCCCTTCGTGCTGCTTTCCAGAGTCGAGTCCCGTGATTTTCGAAGGCTGGAACTCGCGGAGCGGTGAGAATTGCGTTGGAACTCGGAGACGCAGACGAGCTGCGCCCGATCGTCGATATTTCAAGTAACGGTCGAAAGGAGGGTTTGATCAAACTGGAATTTGTACCATTCCGCTCGCAGCGGTTTGTTCACTCCAAATTGGGACACCGGGCCGAATCAGGACACTCATCGCGCGAATGCGTGTCTGCGGTCACGAAGGCACCCGGGCATTGGCACCGTTGACGGGCGGCTGTCAGCGAGGAGAATCGCCTATGGCGTATTGATGCCGTCTGAGGGGATCAGCAAACTTGAGCAACCGGACATCCATCGCACCCAAACTCTGCGATGGCGTGGAATGCGCTCAGTTGAGAAGGAATGACCGCATGAACAGCGGAGATATTCTAAGTGATGCGGCAATGCGCAGTTCCGTGAAGAACCTTCAATAACGCCCACTTGGGGCGTGGGTCCGGGGTCTGAATCCCAGCGAGCTCACCACATTTGGGCCGCTGAAACCCCGCAATGCGAAGTTGACTTTCAGCCTGCGCCCCTATGCGCGCGGCCAGAAATGTTCCTCGCTCGAAGCCGCCAGCCGCCGCGCCGCCGCCTCGGGCGTGATGTCTCTCTGCGGCATGGCCAGCATCTCAAACCCCACCATGAACTTCCGCACCGTGGCCGAGCGGAGCAGCGGAGGATAAAAATGGGCGTGGAAGTGCCACTCCGGATAATCGGCGCCCGTCGTCGGCGTCTGGTGGAACCCCATGGTGTACGGGAAGCTGGTCTCGAAAAGGTTGTCATATCGCGTGGTCAGCCGCTTCAATGCATCCGCCAGCGCGTCCCGCTCGTCATGGCGAAACTCCGGCAGCGCGCCGAGGTGCCGCTTGCTGACCAGCATCACCTCGAACGGCCAGACAGCCCACCACGGCACCAGCGCCAGAAAATGCTGGTTCTCGAAGACCACCCGCTCGGCCGCACCGCGCTCCGTCTCCAGGTAGTCGCACAACAGGCATCTGCCTGTCCGGTCGAGATAGAGGCCCTGCGCGGCAGTCTCCTCCGCCGGCTCGTCGGGAATGAAATTCGTCGACCAGATCTGCCCATGCGGGTGAGGATTGCTGGCCCCCATCATGGCGCCGCGGTTCTCAAAGATCTGGACGTACTCGATCCAATCGAAGCCGCCCATTTCTTTGTACTCGCGGGTCCATCCATCGACCACGGGCCGAATCTCTTCCGGGGTCATCCGCGCCAGCGTCAGACTGTGGTCGGGGTGGTAGCAGAGAACCTTGCACAATCCGCGCGCCGGCTCGGCCTTCAACAGCGCCGAATCCGCCGACTCATCAGCCGCAGGCCCGTCCGGCAGCAGCGCGGCGTAATCGTTTACAAACGAGAACACACTCTCGTACTGCGGATTCTCCGCCCCGCCGGCGCGTTTGTTACCGGGGCACAGGTAACATTGCGGGTCATAGGCGACTGCCGAAGGCGGCGTCTTCTGGCCGACCTCACCCTGCCACGGCCGTTCGGTACGGTGCGGCGAGACCAGGACCCAAGACTGCCGCAGCGGATTCCACCGCCGGTGGGGATACTGCCATTTCGTTTCCATGGATGCTCCTGCCCGGATTGTAAATTCCACCGGAAGCCTCGTCCGGCACTGGAAGTGTCAACCCTTCCCGCGTTCCGCCACTTCGCTGGCCCGAAACCTGGCAATCTTCTCGATCAACTTCACCGGCACCGGCTGATCCAACGGAAAGCGTATGGTGCCTTTGATCACCTCGTACGGCTCGAGCTCGTCCTTGAACGCCCGCATCACTCCGGTCGTTGCCGCATAGAGCGCGTAGTGCCGCTTCCACCCCGCGAATTGGATCACCCGCACATCGCCAATCCGGTACGTCGGCATCTTGTAGGCGATCGTCTCTTCAGCTTTGGGCAATGCCTTCCGGATCGCGCGCCGCACAAGATTGAGCGCGACCCGCGCCGGCTCCGGCATCGCGGCTATGTATGCTTCCACTGAATCTACGATTGCCATCTACGTCTCCCGCCAAGTCCCTGACCGTGTGGAAAGGTTCGTACAGTTCGTGCTCTCCCCGGTCGGAAAATTCAGACCGGGGGCACCCGGCGAAATCCCAGACAATATCAAGTCGATGATGCCCAAGGCAAGCTTTGTGAACCAGTCCGTTTTCATTGAAACGAGTGTAGCCCAAAGAAGGCGAGGGTTCACGCGCAATACCAGTCGAGGCCGAATTCCGGGTCCCTCTCACACCGGCGTCAATCCTTCGCGCGGCGGCAGCCTCGCCAGGAACCTCTGCGCAAACTCGCTGCTATACCCCTCCAGCAGTTGCTCAACGCGCTCTGGCTCCTCGGACCGGACAATCAACCCCGCGTGGTGATGCTTCTTCATCCTCACTACGATCTCCGGCGCATCGAATGCCGCCGTATCGGGGTCCGCCGTTTGCGCCAGGCATAACACGCTGCCCGCGTAGCTTGAAAACGGCTGCGGCCGCGCATAGGTTTGCCCGCGCAGATGCGCAACCTCGATCTTCGCCCACTCCCGCCACAGGTTCACGCCCGTTCCCACTTCGACCAGGTCGGCAATGAATGCCCCGCCCACCCGCGCCGCGATCTCCAGGAAGTAGTAGCGCGCGTCCCCATGCGCCCGTATGTATTCGCCGTGTGTCACTCCGCGCGCCATCCCCAGCGCCGGCGCCAGCTTTTCATTCAGCTTCGTCAACTCCGTCCAGTCCGCGCTCTTGCGATCGACTGTCCGGGTGGTGAACACTCCGCCCTCGTGCATTACCTGCATCGGCGGCCGCCCATAACGGTGCACCACGGAAAAAACCACCTTCCGCTCGCTCACGATCGAGTCCACGTGAAAGATCTCTCCGGGCACAAACCGCTCCAGCAGGTAGTAACTCTGCTTGTCGCCCAACTCGTCGAGCGCCCGCCAAAGCTGCTCCGGCTCGTCGATGCGCCTGATTCCCAGGGCCGACGCCTCGGCGCGCGGCTTCAGCAGCCACGGGGCCGGCACCCGCTCCATATACTCGCGCAGTTCGTCGTAGTTGAAGATTCCCGAGAACTCCGGCACCAGGAATCCCAGCTCCGTCGCGCGGGTCCTCATCGCCAGCTTGTCACGGTAGTGGGCAGCTGTGGTGATCCCCATCCCCGGAATCTGCATGTGTTCCCGGATCAGCGCCGCGTTCTGCAGGTCGAATTCATCCAGTGCGATCACGCGGTCAATGCGCCGGCCTCGCGCCATCCACGAAACCGTGTTCAGAATCTGCTCCCTCGTCAGCCCCGCCGGCATCTTCGCCAGCTCTTCGAGCGCATCGTGCGGCCAGTCCGCATCCTTCAGCGTGTCGAGCGTCAGCAGGGTGCATCGCACCCCCATCTCCGCGCACTGACGGATGAAGTCATGACCCTTCTCGTAGGTCGCCAGACAAAGAAACCGCTCCGTCGAATCCGCCATCCGCCCTCCGTTCGCGAAATCCGATTCCGGTTGTTGAGGCCGCAATCGATCCTCTTGGGTTGGCCTCGCGATGAAGATAGTTCTACCATAGACTCTGCATGATGCAGGCCAACGCAATCGTGAATCTCCACGACCAGCTCACCATCGACTGGCACGCCGCACCAGCTCATGCCGGCTCCGTGCCCGTCACCGGCTGGCTGCCCACGGTGGGTCTTCAGCATCGCGCCAACTTCGACCTGTGGCATATCGAAGACGAAGCCCGCACTCCCGGCGCTTCCGACACCGAACTCGCCTGCGTCAAGCGACGCGTCGACTCGACCAATCAGCTCCGCAACGATCTCGCCGAGCAGCTCGACCACATCCTCATCGACTGGCTTGCGGCACGCGAGCTTCCAAACCCCGCCGCCCCACTCCACTCGGAGTCGCCGGGGCTGGTCATCGACCGACTGTCCATAATGGCCCTCAAGATCTACCACACAAGAGAAGAAGCCGACCGCCCCGACGCCCCCCCGGGTCACGCCGAACGCAACCGCGACCGCCTCGCCATCCTGGTGGAACAGCGCGCCGACCTCGCCCACTGCCTTGACTCTCTGTGGCAGGAAACTCTCCTTGGAGCCCGCCGCTTCAAGCTTTACCGCCAGTTGAAGATGTACAACGACCCTTCCCTCAACCCGGCCATCTACCGCAAATCCGCCACAGATTTATCCTCGTGATTTCACGTCCCCTTGCGGCCCCCATTGACGTGCGGCGGCGTTATGCGTATAAAGATGGCTCAAGCAGCCTCGTTCACAACCACAGGTGTTGGATTGGCGACAGCGGGTCCAATCTAGGGGAGACGAACAGGCGCTTATAGAATAACCATGATGCAAGAGGCCCGATCCGCGGCACCAGGCCGCCCCAAGAAATCTACCCCGGCGGCCAAGAACGACGGCCATTCCGCGGCCACGGGAGCTGCCTTCCAGCACTACCAGTCAGCCGTTCAGCATCTCCAGCAGGGCAGGTTCGACAAGGCCCTCGCCATTCTCGAAAAACTACTTCCCGATGCTCCTGTCGAAATCAAGGAGCGCTGCCAGATGTACATTTCCACCTGCAAGCGCCAGCTCGAGAAGCCCAGTCTCGCCTTTCTTACTCCCGAGGAGCGTTACGATTACGCGATCTCGCAGCTCAACACCGGGTACTATGAAGACGCCCGGGAGCAGTTCGCCGGGATCCTCGCTGACTACCCCGCCGCCGACTACGCCTACTATGGCCTTTCCATTCTCGACGCCATCACCGGCCACGCACAGGATTGCCTGGCCAATCTCTCCCGCGCCATCGAGCTCAACCCGCGCAACCGCCAGCAGGCCCGTGTCGACAACGATTTCCAATCCATGGTCGACGACCCGCGCTTCACCGAACTGCTGTATCCTGAAGTTTCCTGATCGGGTTTCGTTCCCGCGATTCCGGCGAGTTGCCTTGGGTGATTTCTGCTTTTCGATTTGCGTGAACCTATTTTGACCGTTGAGAGTTCATTGGCGCCGCAGCCGGGTTCTGAGATCCCGCTTCCCGTCCAGCCCCTGCGCGTAGTCGCCATCGGAGGCGGTACAGGCCTTTCCACCCTCCTGCGCGGCCTGTGCAAACATGTTGCCGTCCCGGGGCGAACCTCGCCGGAGCCGGGCGCTATCGCCGATCTGGCCGCCGTGGTCACGGTTACCGACGATGGTGGCTCATCCGGGCGTCTCCGCCAGGACTTCAACATGCTTCCCCCTGGCGACCTGCGCAACTGCATGGTCGCCCTGAGCGAAGAAGAGGACCTGCTCACCCGGCTCTTCAACCACCGCTTCCGCGGCGGTGATTCGCTCAAGGGCCACAACTTCGGAAACCTCTTTGTCGCCGCCCTGACCGAGATCACCGGCGACTTCGCCCACGCGGTGCAGCTTGCCTCAAAAATTCTTGCCACCCGCGGCCGCATCTATCCGGCCACCACCGCCAACACTACCCTCGTCGCCCGTATGGACGACGGTTCCATCGTCCGCGGCGAAACCAACGTCACCGCCAGCCGCCGCCGCATCGTTGAACTCACCCTGGACCCTCCCCACCCGGCGCCGCTGCCCGAAACCCTTAACGCTATCCAGCGCGCCGACCTCATTACCGTCGGACCCGGCTCCCTCTACACTTCGCTCATCACCAACCTGCTGGTCGACGGCATTCCCTCCGCCCTGGCCCACGCTCGCGGGCTTCGCGTTTACATCTGCAACCTGATGACCCAGGCCAACGAGAGCCTCAACCTCACCGCCTCCGAGCACATTGAGCGTATTTACGACCACACGCGCTCCCCCATCTTCGACTGCGCCCTGGTCAACACCGCCCCATTCTCCGCCTACACACTGGCGCGCTACGCGGCCCAGGGAGCCGCACCGATCGTCGCCGACATCGACCGCATCCAGGCCCTCGGCGTGCGCTGCATTGCCGGTGATTTTGCCAGCGAAGAGAGCGTGGTTCGCCACGCAGCAGGCCGCGTGACCGGCGCCCTGCTGGCACTTGGGCGCGTCGCGGGCGTCTGATTTCCCAACATCAGAGGTCTGTTTCTTGCGTCGTGAGGCCTATTCGTCTCACGCTCCCCCAGTCCCCTCCACCGTCCTCTTCAACTGCCCGCAGGCCGCGTAGATATCGCGCCCTCGCGGCTGGCGCACATACACCGGAACGCCCTCGGCAGCCAGCGCCGCTCTGAATCTTTCCACAGCCTCGGCGCGCGGCATTTCATAGGCGATCCCTGGCCCCGGATTCCAGGCGATCAAATTCACCTTCGCGGCCAGCCCGCTCCTTCTCACCAGCCGCGCCACCTGGGCCGCATCCTCCGGCCGGTCCGTTACCCCGCCCAGGAGCACGTATTCAAACGTCACCCGCTCCCGCGCCCTCAGCCTCACCCCGCGCACCGCATCCATCAGAGTCTCAATGGGCCACTTGCGGTTGATGGGCATCACTTCGCTGCGGACCGCGTCGTTAGGCGCGTTCAGGCTGATGGCCAGTTTCGGCCGCAACTCCGACGGCTCCCGGGCAAACCGCTCGATCCCGGGAACGATGCCCGAGGTCGACACCGTCATCCGCCGCGGGCTCAACCCCACTCCCTGAACCAGCAGCCGCACCGCGCCCATGAAGTTGTCGTAATTCAAAAACGGCTCGCCCATGCCCATGAACACCAGGTTCAGCCGGTCGCGGCCCACCTCGACCCCTTGCCGCCGCATCACTGAAACCACCTGGCCCGCGATCTCGCCGGCGGTCAGGTTCCTCTGCAATCCCAGCTTGGCCGTCAGGCAAAACCGGCAGTTCACGGCGCAGCCGACCTGCGAGGAGACGCAGATGGTGGCCCGGTCCCAGTTCTTGGCCCTCGCGTCCTCGGTCTCGCTGCCGTCGCCCGATTCGCCGCCATCCCCCTCCGGCATCCAAACCGTTTCCACTGTCTGCCCATCGCCGGGCGCGGCCTCCACCAGGTAGCGCTCTGTTCCGTCTACCGACTTGAAGACCTGCGCGATGCGCGGCCGCCCGACCCTGCGTCCCGCATCGAGCAGTTTCTTCCTGAGCGCCCGGGGAAGCACGGTGATCGTCTCCAAATCCGTAACCCACTGGCGATACATGGCTTCTGCGAGCTGGCGTCCTCGATACGCAGGCTCGCCCATCTCCACCAGATGCTTTTCGAGCTCGTTCGCATCCAATCCGAATAGCGGGCCGACCAGAGGCTCAAGGCTTTCGCTCTTTTGTTTCGAAGAATCTAATTGGACGAACTTGCTTCCATCGCGAATCATGGCTGGGCCCAGCATAGATTAGTTCACCCTGCTCCTGCACTCGGTTGAGTCGCGTTTCATGCCCAGCGCCCTTTCTTGAATCGCACTGAACTTCACCGACGGACTGCCGAACCGTCCCATTTGCCCTACAATCGAATTCGATTCGATGCCTATGATGAATGAGCGAAATCTTCGCCGCACGGTATTGCCCAATGGCCTGATCGTTCTGACCGAGCGCATGGATCACCTGCGCTCCGTCGCCATGGGCGTGTGGATCAAGTCCGGTTCCCGCTGCGAGCCGGCCGAGACCAATGGAATCTCCCACTTTGTCGAACACATGCTCTTCAAGGGCACCCGTTCCCGCACCGCGCAGCACATCGCACGGGAAATGGACTCCATCGGGGGAAACCTGGACGCCTTCACAGGCAAGGAGACCATCTGTTTCAACGTCAAGTCGCTCTCCGACCATGTCCCCATCGCGCTCGACGTGCTCTCCGACCTGGTGCTCAACCCCACCTTCGCGCCTTCCGACATCGAGCGCGAACGGGGCGTAATTCTTGAAGAGATCAAGATCGACGAAGACAATCCCGACGTGCTCGTTCACGAGCTCTTCACGCAAAGCTTCTGGAGAGGCCATCCCCTTGGATGGCCCATACTCGGCACCACTGAAACCGTTGGCCGCCTCGATCAGAACCAGCTTTTCGCCTATCACGGCGACCGCTTCCACGCCGGAAACATGGTGTTTTCCGCAGCCGGCCAACTGGACCACGACCGCTTCACCGAGGCCGTCGCTCAGAAGTTTTGCTCGCTTTCCCGGGGCGCGGCGCTCAGCGAACTAAGCGCACCCGAACCCAGCGCCCGCATCATCCTGCGCAACAAGAAATCGCTCGAACAGGTGCAAATCTGCCTCGGTGTGCCCGCGCCGCCTATTACCGACGACAACCGTTACGCCACCCTCATTCTCAACACCGTTCTCGGCGGAGGCATGAGTTCGCGGCTCTTCCAGACGATTCGCGAAGAACGCGGCATGGCTTACTCGGTCTATTCCGATCTGAGCCCCTATCGCGACACCGGCACCCTGTGCGTGTACGCCGGCACGTCCGAGGAGAAAGCCCGCGACGTGGTCGACCTGATTCTGGCCGAATTCCGCAAGCTGAAGGATACGCCGCTCACGCAAGAGGAACTGACGCGGGCCAAGGACCAGCTCAAAGGCAACATCGTTCTCGGCCTCGAGAGCTCCAGCTCAAGAATGGCTAACCTTGCCCGCCAGGAGATGTACTTTCAGCAGTTCTTCCCGGTGGACGAAATCATCGCCCACATCGACGAGGTGACCGCGGCTCAGGTTCAGACCATGGCGCAGCGCCTCTTCGACCCCGCCGGCATCGCCGTAACCTTGCTTGGCCGCCTCAAGGGCGTTCAGCTGGACCGCGAGATGCTGATGTGCTGAAAACAGGGGTTAGAGATCAGGGGTCAGGGATCAGGAAAAACCGGCATGCCCGAGTTCAACGCATTGTCGTATGCCTACGTGATATCAACGAATCATTCTTGTCACTTCGCCTCGACCCGACCGATCCAACCAAATCCACGGCAGCCGGCTCGTCCCCGACCCTGGCCTTTGATCCCTGATCCCTGATCTCTGACCCCTGTTCTCTGACCCGTGATCTCCGACCCCTGTTCTCCGAGCGTCCCATTTCCCTTTCGCGTCCATAGGTTGTAGCATTTTCTCGAAAGGGCCCCGAGCCTACGGCCTGCTCCATGAGGAACTGGAACCAATGAATCGCACGCGTTTGTTCAAGATCGACCGCAAAGCCTCGCTGGCTGCAACGTCAAACGGCTTCACTTTGATGGAATTGCTGATCGTCATCGCCATCATTCTCATCCTGATGCTCATGGCCATCCCCACCATCGGCGTGATGAAGAAACACGCCAACGAGACTTCGGCCATCAACTCCCTGCGCGCTATCACCCAGGCCGAGATTCAGTACGATTCCACCTACCCGGCCAACGGCTATGCCTGCTCGCTCACCGCGCTGGGCGGCGATCCCACTTCCGGCGCTCCCAGCCCGCAGGCCGCTCAATTGATACAAAGCGACCTCGCTTCAGGCTACAAATCCGGCTACACCTTCAACATCACCAACTGCTCAAAGGTGACCATCAACAACACCGACCGCATCACGGGCTACACCCTCACCGCCGTTCCGCAGGCGGTGGGCAAAACCGGAGATCGCGGCTTCTGCACCGATCAGTACGGCGGAGCCGCCAAGTACGATGCCGCCGGCGGCACAAACTGCACCCAGCTGCTGCAATGAGCCTGGGCAGACTCTTCAGCCGCGTTGGACTTCCGACAGCCGCCGCGGGCCTCGCCCTCTTTTCCTCCGCATCCGCCCTGGGGCAGACCGCCCACGATATCGCCCAGCGTGTCGATCGCCATTACGACCAACTGCGCACCCTCAAAGCCGGCTTTTCCGAGTCCTATGAAGGCCTCGGCACCCGCCGCACCGAATCCGGCACCCTGCTGCTCTCGAAGCCCGGCCGCATGAAGTGGGATTACAGCTCTCCCGCCGGAAAGCTCTTCGTTCTGGACGGAAAATACGCCTGGTTCTACACCCAGGGCGATCCCCAGGTGCAGCGCATTCCGGCCAAAGAGCTGGACGATCTTCGCTCCCCGCTCCGATTTCTTCTCGGCCACACGGAGTTGGAAAAGGAAATCGCCAACCTGACTTTGACATCTGGGCCCAATGGCGAATTCACGCTGACGGGCCAGCCAAAAGGCCCAGGGGACCCTCTCGACAAGCGCGTCCGCCGCCTCTCGCTCACCGTTACGGCGGCCGGAGTCATCACGGCAATCGAGGCGGAAGAAGCCGACGGCGCGCTCACCCGTTTCACCTTCACGGGGGAACAGCCGGACGTCCCCGTCGCGCCTGAGACCTTCCGGTTCACCCCGCCTGCCGGCGTGCCTGTGGTGGATGCGCTGCCTCCGGTGTAGGGGTATTCGAGGGCCGATCGAAAATAAGAAGGCAGAATTGGCTTTTGCAGGGGCTAAGGCCCGGCGTTATTTGAGTGGCTTTATCGGCACGACTGAAGTCATGCCCTGTTACAAAGCTGGGGGGACTGACTCTCAGATCGAGATTTATCGGCAGGACCGAAGTCATGCCCTGTTACAAAGCAGGGGGACTGACTCTCAAATCGAGATTTCTTCGCAGCCCGCTCAGATCCTGCGAATTTTCCGACCGGACCTATTTGCCCGGCTTTGCAGGCGCGCTCGCGGGGGCGGGCTTCACGCCCTCCAGCACGGAGTGCGAACCTGTTCCACGCACGAAAAGCACCACAAGGCCAATCGACGTGCACATGAAGATGATGGCCGACCAGGTGGTCAGGCGCGTGAGCACATTGGCCGCTGCGCGCGGACCAAAGGCGGTCTGCGAGCCTTGACCGCCAAACGCGCCGGCCAGATCGGCTGAACGCCCCTGTTGAATCAGCACCACGCCGATCAGAAACAAGCACACGATCACGTGCACAACGATAATGAACCAGAACAGAATCTGCATTTTCTTAAGCTGCTTTCGAGGCGGCCTTCAGGCCGGCAAAAGAATCTTGGTGCGGAGGAGGGGACTTGAACCCCTATGCCTTGTGGGCGCCAGCACCTCAAGCTGGTGCGTCTGCCAATTTCGCCACCTCCGCACGAGGTGAACCTATCAAGTATAACAAAGATGCGGTCATCCACGGAGCCGGGGTTGAACTGCGGATAAGCGAAATCCTCCCTTGCGCGGCCTCGAACTCCCCGGCTCGATTCGCTCTCGGCAATGCCGTCCTCAGACGCGGTATAAACTCATCCCAAGCCTATGCGCGCCATCGCTTCGCTCATTCTGCCGATCCTGAGCCTTTCGGCCATACTCTCAGTCCAGACTGGAGTCAATCCACATCCCCCATCAGCACCTATGCCAACCAAAACGCAAAGCCCCAAACGCAATACGCAAAGCCCCGAAGGAGTCCAGCAGTCCGCAATCGCGATCGATAGCCACGCCGATACCCCGCAGCGCTTTGTCGATGAGAACTTCGATCTGGGCGACCCGCTCGGCGGAGGGAACTTCAACCTCGAATCCGCCCGCAAAGGCAACCTGGGCGCAGAGTTTTTCTCCATCTGGGTCGACCCCAAGCTCTACAAGAACCAGTACGCCAAGCGCACGCTGGTGCTCATCGACGCCGTCAGGCAGCAGGCGGCCAGGCACTCCGGCCAGATGGAACTGGTTACCTCGGCCGAAGGCATCGAGCGCGCTCACCGGGAGCACAAGCTGGCCGCGCTGATGGGAATCGAAGGCGGCCATTCCATCGAGGATTCCCTCGCCCTGCTGCGCGGCTACTACGCTCTCGGCGTGCGCTACATGACCCTGACCTGGGCCAACTCCAACGGCTGGGCCGACAGCTCCGGCGACATCGACGACCCCGCTGTCCCGCACACCAAAGAGGGCCTGAGCGAGTTCGGCAAGGACGTGGTCTACGAGATGAACCGCCTGGGCATGATGGTGGATATCTCGCACGTCTCGGACCGCACCTTTTTCCGCACCCTGATCATCTCCCGCGCCCCGGTGATCGCATCACACTCTGCCGCGCGGGCTCTCTGCGACGCGCCCCGCAACATGACCGACGACATGCTCCGCGCCGTTGCCAACTCCGGAGGTCCCGACTCAAAGGGCGGCGTCATCCAGGTTAATTTCTTCTCCGGGTTCATCTCGCAGCAATACCGCGACGCGTTGAAAGCCATGCAGCCCGAGATTGACAAGCAGATACAGGCATACAAGGACAAGGTCGCCGCTGCAGGCCGCCAAGCAACGTACGAAGAGATCTCCAAGATTCAGCGCGCAGCCGTCAGCCGCATTCCCCGGCCTCCTCTATCCGCGCTCATCGACCACATCGACCATATCGCCAAGGTTGCCGGCATCGATCACGTCGGCCTGGGATCGGACTTCGACGGCGTCGATGGTCAATTGCCTGAGGGGATCGACTCGCCCGCCGACCTGCCCAAGATCACCGCTGCGCTGATGGCCCGCGGCTATTCAGCCGAAGACTGCCGCAAGATCCTGGGCGGGAATCTGCTCCGCGTCTTCCGCGAGGTTGAACAGGTATCGAGGCAGCTTCAAGCCGAGAACAGACCCCGGCTGACTGAGAAGCAGCCGTTTGAAAAGCCGCAGAAATGACCTCATGGTCGGCCATGGGTGAGAAAACCGCTTTAGTTGTTAAACGACAAAGTTATACTGGCCTCTGACCCGACACTTCCCCGGAGATCCCCTCAATGAAATCAGCCATTCGACTGTTAGTTACCGTCGTTGCCGCCGCATTGCTCTTTGTACCCATCGCCTTACGTGCCGAGGATGAAAAACCTGCCGCCAGGCCCGGCGCCGACAAGGCATCCGAACCCGCGCCTCCCGCGGATTCCACCACGCAAGGCGAAGTGGTTGTCGGCGGCCAGCACATCGCATATTGTGCCATCGCCGGCACCATCACCGTGGGCGGAACCGACGCGCAGGACGGCCAGCTGGCCGCCGACGGCAAACCCCAGCCCGGGAGCCAGCTCGCTCTCTCCGCGCCCAAAGAACCCGCCGACGCGCCGCCAGTCGCGCGCATGTTTTATGTGGCCTACTTCAAGAAGGACGCCAAAGCCGAAGACCGGCCCGTGACCTTCTTCTACAACGGCGGCCCGGGCAGCTCGACCGTCTGGCTGCACATGGGCTCGCTGGGCCCCAAGCACGTGGTCACCGACACCGACCAGCACCTGCCCGCCGCGCCCTACAAGCTGGCCGACAATCCCAACTCGCTTCTCGACGTCAGCGACCTGGTGTTCATCGACGCGCCCGGCACCGGTTTCGGCCGTCTCATCGGCAAGGATGCCGGCAAGGCCTTCTGGGGCGTGGATCAGGACGGCGGCGCATTCGCCCGGTTCATCGCCCGCTTTATTACCAAGTACAGCCGCTGGAACTCGCCCAAGTTCGTCTTCGGGGAGAGCTACGGCACCACTCGTTCCTCAGTCCTCGCCAAAATCCTCGAAGAAGACAAGGATATCGACCTGAACGGCGTCATGCTGCTCTCGCAGATCTTCAACTTCAGCGTGGACATTGACATGGCCAACGCCAACCCCGGAGTCGATCTGCCTTATGTGCTGGCGCTGCCGACCTACGCCGCTACCGCCTGGTATCACAAGAAGCTTCCTCAACAGCCGGCCGCGCTTGAGCCCTTTCTCAAAGAAGTGGAAGACTACACCCTGGGCCCGTACTCGCATGCGCTGTCTCTCGGCACCGACATCTCGGACGAGGAAAAGCAATCGGTCGCCGAGAAGCTTCACGGCTACACCGGCCTGCCGGTCGCATACCTGCTCAAAGCCAATCTCCGCGTCAACGGCGGCGAGTTCGAAAAAACATTCGCAGACAGCGACGACATGACCACTGGCCGTTTCGATTCGCGCTTCACCGGTCCCACCATTGACCCGTTAAGCGAGGGCGCCGACTACGACCCGCAGAGTGCGGCTATCTCGTCGGCCTACGTTTCGCTGTTCAACGACTACATCCGTCGCGACCTCAAGTACGGCGAAGGCCAGACCTACCTGCCCGAGATCAACGTGTTCGGGGATGGCAACATGTGGGACTTCAAGCACGACGGCAATCCACTGGGCGTGAATGTTTCGAACGACCTCGCCGAGGCCATGAAGACCAATCCCCGGCTCAAGGTCATGCTGAATGGCGGCTACTACGACCTGGCTACGCCGTTCTTCGGCGCCATGTATGAGGAAAAGCATCTCCCCATTCCAAAGTCGCTCGCCAAGAATATCGAATACGACTGGTACGAGTCCGGCCACATGGTCTATGTCCGCCCCGAATGCCTGGTGCAGTTGCACGACCGCGTCGCTGCCTTCATCAAGAACGCGGTCTCCGGCGGCCAGTAAGGGGTAGTGAAATGCGCCGGGCCGATGATGAACTTGTCCCGCGCATTTCTACCTCAGAGGTAAGGCGCGGCGGATGTTCAACTGACTGCCGCGCCAGCCTGCACGATATGAATCTCCTCCGCTCGGTCCAGCGCCGTCTGAATATTCGGCATGACGTTCTGACGGCCGATGCGATCGAGAAACCGGCTGCCGCTGAGGAGCTTGGAGGGCTGCTCCATCGCGCCGCAAAGCAGCATCGTCCTGCCCGAGTCGTGCAGGCGTCGCGCGAAGGTCTCAATCGCGTGGATCCCGGTGGCGTCGATCGCCGACATGTTGCGCAGCCGCAGAATCACCACCGGCTGAAATGCGTCCAGATCCAGAGTCGCCTCCACCAGCTTTTCCGTCGTGCCCCACAGAAATGGCCCGTGAATTCTCAGCAAGGTCACGAAGGGCGGCAGGATGCGTCCTTGCAGCGTGTGCGGCAGCCCGTCGCGAATGTAGTCGTCCGTCACTGGAGAGACGGTGGTGGTATCGGCCACGCGGTAGATGTAGAGCAGCGCAGCCAGCGTCAGGCCCACGCCGACCGCCACGGTCAGATCCGCAAACACGGTCAGAGCAAACGTAACCAGCCACACCGAGATGGCGGTCGCGTCCAGGCGAAGGATGCCGCCGATCTCCTGCCACTCGCCCATGTTGTATGCCACCACAAACAGCACCGCCGCCAGTGTGGCCAGTGGAATATAGCTGGCCAGCGGCGCCGCAACCAGCAGGATGAGCAGCAGCGTGAGCGCGTGAACGATTCCCGAAACCGGCGTGCGCGCCCCGGCGCGGATGTTGGTCGCAGTGCGCGCTATCGCTCCCGTCGCGGGAATGCCGCCAAACAGCGGCGAAACAATATTTGCGATTCCCTGCGCCACCAGCTCCACATTCGAATTGTGCCGGTCGCCCGTCATTCCGTCGGCCACAACCGCAGACAGCATACTCTCAAGCGCCGCCAGCAACGCCACGGTAAAAGCGGAAGGAATCAGAGGAAGAAAATGCTCGGAATGGAAATCAGGAAACGCAAACGGCGGCAGCCCGCGCGGAATGCCGCCAAACTTGCTACCGATCGTCTCCACCGGCAGATGAAACGCAAAGCTGACGCCGGTGCACACCAGCACCGCGACAATCGAAGCCGGAATCTTGCGCGTAATGCGCGGCAGCAACAGCAGGATGGCGAGCGTACCCAGCCCCAATCCAAGCGCGGGAAAGCTCAAACTTGAAAAATGGCCGGCAAGCAATCGCATGCGCGGCAAAAACTCGCTGGGAACCGCGGCCGTCCTGAGGCCGAAGAAGTCCTTGACCTGCGTGGACGCAATCAGTACCGCAATGCCGTTGGTGAATCCCACGACCACCATGCGCGGAATGAACCGGACCGCCGCGCCCAGGCCCGTCAGGCCCATGATCAGCAGGAGCACTCCGGCCATCGCCGTCACCATGGCCAGGCCGCTCATGCCGAAGCGCGCCACGATGCCGGCTACGATTACCACAAACGCCCCGGTCGGTCCGCCGATCTGCGTCCGTGAGCCGCCCAGCGCTGAAATCAGGAACCCGGCAACGACCGCGGTGTAAAGCCCGGCCTGGGGCGTTACCCCGGACGCAATCCCGAAAGCCATCGCCAGGGGCATGGCGACAAGCCCCACAGTAACCCCGGCCACAAGGTCGTGCAGAAACAACTGTGCGGAGTAGTCCCTGAGCGCAAGGAACAACTTCGGCACATTTGGATTGCTGATGGACATGAGGCGTAACTCAATTTTACGCGATTTCGGAAGATTCAGCCTGGCGCGCGGCGACTGCGGCTCATTCGGCTTCGTCATGCGATAGCTTTTTCGCGTAGATCAGCGCCGCCCGGCCCCGGGGATAATAGTTCTCTTCCCTGCCCACGCTCAAGAACCCGTGCGCCTCATACAGCCTGATCGCACTTGCGTTCGCGGCATCGACATGCAGCCAGATCGCCTCGGCCCCGGCAGCCCGCGCCGAACCCTCCATGCGCCGCAGCAACTCGCCGCCCACGCCGCTTCCTCGCTGCTCCGGAACCACCTCAATCGTCTGAATGTATGCAGCGAGCGAGCCGGCCTCCTCGTCCCACTCCACAATCGCAAATCCCACCATCCGTTGGTCCTTTTCCGCAATCCACGTGGCTCGATCCAAGCCGTTCACAGTTTGCCGCATGTACGCCCGCGTGAACCGGTACGGCGGTTGAAAGCAATGTTCTTCAATGGCGTAGAGCGGGCCGAAATCCTCCGGCCTGTAAAGGCGATACTTCACAGCCCAACTTTAGCAGGTGATTCGGCCGCGTCGCTCAATCAAAAAGCCACCCTCGATATGAGGATGGCTCTTTGAATTCCTTGGAAAAAGCGGAACAATTACACCTTGGCTTCCAGGTCCGCAATCACGTCGAAGAATCTCTGATCGAGCCGGCGGTTGGTGGCGATCGCTTCCTTGATGGTGATGTCGGTAATGTCCAGCCCCTTGAGGACCGCGATCCGTCCCCACTTCTTGTCGTGCACCATGTCGATGGCGTGCAGCCCGTAGCGCTGGCCCAGAACCCGGTCGTACGCGGTCGGAACTCCGCCGCGCTGCGTGTGCCCCAGGTTGACCGAACGGGTCTCGTAGCCGGTTTTCTTTTCGATCAGGTCGGCCAGAGCCTCGCCGATGCCGGACAGCCGCGCGTGACCGAACGAGTCAACCTGCGCGGAGCCGACGACCTGGCCAACCTCGGGCAGATGGCAGCCCTCTGCCACCACCACCACGCCATAATGCTTGCCGTGGTCGTAGTTATACTTCAGCAGCGCGCACACGTGATCGATATCGATCTCTTTCTCGGGGACCAAGATAACGTGCGCCCCGCCGGCCACTCCCGACGCATAAGCGATCCAGCCCGCATCGCGGCCCATCACCTCGATCACGATCACTCGATTGTGCGAGTCGGCCGTGGTATGTATCCGGTCCACTGCCTCGGTGGCAATCATCACCGCCGTGTCGAATCCGAACGTGGTGTCTGTCCCGTTGATGTCGTTGTCGATGGTCTTGGGAACGCCCACGCTGGGCACGCCGTTCTCGCTCAAAAACAGGGTCACCGACTGCGTGTCGTCCCCGCCCAGGGCAATCAGCGCGTCAATTTGATTCAGCTTCAGAACTTCCTGCACCTTCTCGATGCCGCCTGGAATCTTCTTCACGTTGGTTCGCGAAGAATGAAGAATCGTGCCGCCCCTCAACTGGATTCCGTCGATGCTCTCCAGGGTGAGCGGGATGAAGTTGTTGTCCAGCACTCCGCGCCAGCCATTCAAGAAACCGATGAACTCGTCTCCGTAGTGGTTGATACCTTTTCTGACAGCCGCATAAATTACAGCGTTCAGCCCGGGGCAATCGCCGCCTCCGGTCAATAAAGCAATTCGCATCGTGAAATCTCCTCGTAAGATTCGCTCAGGCCTCTTCAAACGAACAAGAACCTGGCCCTTGAACGGTGCGTCACGGTGGGAAAAAACCGCCGGTCTCGACGCCCTAACCAGTGTACTCTGCCGCTGTTAGGAGAAGTGGTGACCACGCTCACCTCAGGTCCCGATTCCACACCGTCTTCCGCTGACCGGATCGCGAGCCCAATTCGAAACTGAGCGTCTCCGCCCAGCGCGCCGTCCCGCAGGTGTTTCAATAAGACCATGCCCGGACTGGGAGCAATCCTGTTACTGGCCTTCGTCGGCCTGGTGGTCATCGTCCTGCTGGTGCTGCTCCAGCTCACCCGGCTGGGATTTATCGTTCGTTCCACCATTCCCGACCGTCCGCGGCGGCGCATGTTCATCGCCTCGGTTTCGTTCCTCATCACCTTCGCCGGCGTTCGCATCCTGGTCCATCGCATCGTCAACCACGAGGGCCATTTCCAGTGGGTCACGGTCCGCGGACATCACATTCACCACCTGGTGTGGGGCATTCTCATCCTGCTTCTGGTCGGCTATGGCTGGCTGATGGACCTGGGCCGTTCCCACTCGCCCATGTCGATCTTTTTCAGCCGTCTGATGTCGGTGAGCTATGGGGTGGGCGCCGCGCTCACGCTCGATGAGTTCGCACTATGGCTCAACCTAGATCCGGACGCCTACTGGTCCGACTCCGGCAGGCTCAGCATCGACGCCATCATCCTGTTCGGCAGCCTGCTCGCCGTCGGCGCATGGGGCGCGCCATTCTTCCGCGGCCTTCAGAGTATGTGGATCAAGGGCGCACTGTTCCGCTCGGAGATCTGGCGGATCAGCTCGCCGATTCGCCGCGTGAGACTGCTTCGTCGGCGTAAAGCTCGGAGACCATCGCCGCGTATCGCTCCGTAATCACGCGCCGCTTCAGCTTCATCGAAGGCGTCAGTTCCCCGCTCTCCTGCGTCCACTCCTCGGCCACCACGCGAAACCGCTTCAATGTCTCGAAGTTTGCCAGCCCGAAGTTCACTTCGCTCACCAGTTCCCCGTAGAGCGACGTGACCCGCGGATCCCTGACCAACTCCGGGCGAGATTTTGTCTCGATCCCATTCCGCCGCGCCCACTCTTCAAGGGCCGCGAAGTTCGGCGAAATCAGCGCCGAAATAAACTTGTGCTTGTCGCCGACCAATGCCGCCTGCGCTACCAGCAGCGAGTTCTTGAGCTTGTTTTCAATCGGCTGCGGCGCCACCAGCTTCCCTCCCGATGTCTTCAGCAGCTCTTTCTTCCGATCGGTGATGTACAGGAACCCGTCCTCGTCCAGGCGGCCGATATCGCCGGTCTTGAACCACCCCTCCGGGTCGAAGCATTCCGCGTTGGCCTCCGGCTTCTGCCAGTAACCGCCAAACACCGCCGGCCCGCGCGTCAGCAATTCTCCGTCCTCGGCAAATTTCAGCTCGACATTTGGCAGGGGCTTTCCCACCGAGCCCATGCGCTGCGCCAGGGGCGTGTTAAGCGCGATGACCGGCGATGTTTCGGTCAGCCCGTAGCCCTCCCATAGCGCGATGCCCACCGAAGCAAACCATTGCGCTGTATCGATGCCCAGCGGCGCTCCGCCGGAGACGAAGACTCTCACCCGCCCGCCAAATGCCTCGCGCACCTTCCCGTAAGCCAGCTTGTCGGCCAGCTTCCACAGGGGCGAATTGGGCGTCCGCCCCGCGTAAACCAATTCTCGATAGCGCCGTCCGACGCTGAGAGCCCAGGCAAGGACCCTCTTTTTGACCGCAGACAAGCCCGCCCGCCGCTCCACTTCCTGGCGGATCTTTTCAAATACGCGCGGCACTCCCACAATCACTGTCGGCCTCAACTGGCGCATGGCCAGAGGGAGTTTGTCGAACTGAGAGCAATACGCCACCTGCGCCCCGCAGTTGTACATCACGTAATCCAGCGCGCGGGCCGTGATGTGCGAAAGCGGCAAGAACGAAATGCAGGCGTCGGTCTTATTGAATGAGAATCCGCCTGCTGCAAAGCTCTGATTCTGAGCGATATTCCCATGCGTCAGCATCACCCCCTTCGGCTCGCCGGTGGTGCCCGAGGTGTAGATCAAGGTAGCCAGGTCTTCCGGCTTCACCGACCGCACCAGGGCATCGAATACCGGGTCCCGCTCGCTGCCCGCCGCATCGGCGCCGGCCAGCAACTCGCTCATGGCAATGGCACCCTCCGCCGCCGGCGAATCCATCATCACGATTCGTTCCAGTTGCGTCCGGCCGCGAACCGAGTTCAGCTTGTCATACTGCTGGCGCGTCGAGACCACAGCGATCCTGCAACCCGCATCCGAGATGAGCGCCGCCACCTGCTCCCCGGTCAAGGTCGGATAGATGGGCACATCTGCCGCTCCGATCGCCAGGGTCGCGAAATCGGTTACCGCCCACTCCCAGCGGTTCTCGCCCACCAGTGCGATGCGATCGCCCTTTTGCGCGCCCCATGCGAGGAAGGCCCTGGCGAGTGCGCGGACCCGCTGGTACATCTGATCGGACGAAATGGGTTGCCAGTTGCCAAACTCGTCCTGCCACAACACGGCCCGTGGATTGCCCGCGTCGCTGATGCGGCTAAAAAGATCATTCATGGTGGTGATCGGAACCATCGTCATCGTATCGAGTCCAAGTCTGCGCCTGTCTGGTCAAATGTAACCATTCGAGAGTGTAACAGCGCAGAGCCGGGACAGGCTCCCAATCAGTCTGGCGGCAGGAAGTCAAACCTTTTTCGACCGGCTGAATTCGCCGCGCCGGCACAGTGAAAAATCCTGCCTTTCTTGCATACTTATACAATCTTGGTGTATATTTATACGAGCGCGGTTTCCGCTTACGGAGCGCGCCTTCTATTTTCGACCGGGGCGATACGTGAAACGGCGATGAAGACAGAACGGCTCGACGCAATCCGGGAAGTGCTTTCGAAGTCGCTGGTTGCGAGCCAGGACGAGTTGCGGCGCAAGCTCCACCGCCGCGGCATTCGCGTCACCCAAGCCACGCTCTCCCGCGACATGCATGAGCTCCGCCTGTCGAAAGGCCCTAGCGGCTATTCGCTTCCGAATGGCCACGCGGCCAATGGCGCAGCGGTTGAAGACGACAGCCCGCCTTCGGTCGAAGAGATGATCGAAAGCTTTGGCCTGCGCGTGAGCCGGGCTATGAACCAGGTGGTCGTTGGCACGGTGATGGGCGGCGCTCAACCGGTCGCCGCCTCGCTCGATTACGCAGAATGGCCGGAAATTGTCGGCACCATCGCAGGTGACGATACGGTTCTCGTCATCTGCCCGGATCCGAGGCGGGCAGCCGATGTGGCATCAAAGATAAGGACGCTGCTCGAATCATGAACGGCGAGGTACAAACAGCGGTAGTGGGAGTTACGGGCTACGCCGGCGCAGAGTTGGCGCGGCTGCTCCTGCATCATCCGCGCCTCAAGGGAACGCCCCCGGTCTTTGCCGGCCGCGTCGACCCAAAGGACTCGGCGCGCGGCGGCGTGCCTCTCAGCGAGATTCATCCCCAGCTTGGGGGCAGCGGCAGCGACCTGCGCCTCGAGCCTTTTTCGTGGGAACTGCTCGCCGAGCGCGGTGTCGAGGTGCTGTTTCTGGCCACGCCGCACGAGCAGTCGCGCGAGTGGGCTCCTGAGGCTCTCAGCCGCGGTTTGCGCATCATCGATCTCAGCGGCGCGTGGCGTCTCCGCGAAGCCTCGAACCGCGCCGTTTATGCATTTGAAGATGAGGGTACCGAGCAGGCCGCGGCCATCCAGGCGCAGGCCGTCCTCGGCATGCCGGAGCTTCATCGGGCGGAGATCGCCGATGCGCGCCTGGTCGCCAACCCCGGCTGCTACTCGACCTCGGTCATCCTGGCACTGAAGCCCCTGGTTGCGGCCGGCCTTGTCGATCTCGACCACGGCATAGTAGCCGACTCCAAGAGCGGCGTCAGCGGCGCGGGCAAAGCGCCCACCGCGAAAACCCATTTCATGTACGCCGCGGACAATCTCTCCGCCTACGGCGTCTTCAGCCATCGCCACACCGGCGAGTTGCTTGAGCAGATCGGAATCAGCGCCTGCGAAATCGTCTTCACGCCGCATCTGCTCCCCATTCCACGCGGCATTTTGTCGACCATCTACCTGCGATTCAAGCAGGCCCAGACGCGCGATTCCATCGCGAAAGTGTATCGCGATTTTTTTGCCGGCAGTCCTATGGTGCGGCTCTATGAAAAAACACTGCCGCAAATTCAATATGTGGTACGAACCAACTACGCCGACATCGGATTCGAGCTCGACGCGAGCGGCTGCCGCGCAGTCATAGTCAGTTGCCTTGACAATCTGCTCAAGGGTGCGGCAGGCCAGGCCGTGCAGAACCTGAACGTGGTGTTCGGGTGGGGCGAAGCGGAGGGCCTGCAATGAAGTTCGTAGTCAAGCTCGGTGGAGCAGGTCTTGAAACTCCCTCGCTTCTGGCTGGTTGCGTGCGCGCCATCGTCGACCTGGTGCGCGACGGCAACCAGGTGGCCGTCGTCCACGGGGGCGGCGTCCAGTTGACGCGCACATTGAAGGCCCTGGGCAAACAAAGCGAATTCATTAACGGCCTGCGCGTAACCGACGCCGAAACACGCGACGTTGCGCTCATGGTGCTCGCCGGCCGGGTGAACAAGGGGTTGGTGGCCGCCCTGAGCGCACTCGGGCAGCCCGCCGTGGGTCTCTCAGGCGGCGATGGCCTGCTGTTCCGCGCCCGCAAGAAGCGCACCGACCCCGATCTTGGCTTCGTAGGCGAAATTGCCGCCAGCGATCCTCGATGGATCGATGCTATCTGGCAATTGAACGGCGTCCCGGTGATTTCCTCGATGGCTCTCGGCTTCGATGGCGAATACTACAACATCAATGCCGACGAGATGGCCGCGGCCTGCGCTATTGCCTGCCATGCCGACGCTCTCGTGTTCCTCACCGACGTTCCCGGCGTCAAGGGCGCGACGGGCGAAGTGCTCCGATGGCTCTCTATCGATCAAATTGCCGAGATGGCCAAGAGCGAAATCATCTCCGGCGGCATGTTACCCAAGTTGGCAGCCTGCCGCGAGGCGCTTCTGAACGGTGTAAAGCGCGTGAGAATTCTACCCGCCGAAGCCGCAGGTTCACTGCCTGACCTGTGCAGCTCCCGGGTAGCCCACGGCACCGAAGTGATGGTAGCCTAGCGGTTCCCGCATCACAAGGAACCAGGAGAAGTTGAATTGACGAAACTCGATCAAGTCCGCGCCGCTGAATCGCGGCTCCTGCTTTCGACCTACGAGAGGAACCCCATCCTCTTCGTCGGCGGCGAAGGCGTTCATATCGTCGACGAGAACGGCGACAAGTATCTCGACCTGCTCAGCGGCATCGGCGTCAACGCCCTTGGCTACAGCAACCCCGTCATCGAGGAAGCCATCGCCCGCCAGAGCCGCGCGCTCATCCACACCTCGAACCTCTTTTACCACCCGGGACAGGCCGAGCTGGCGCTGCGCCTCACCGCGATGACCGGCCTCGACCGCGCCTTTTTCGGCAACACCGGCACCGAGGCCTGGGAGGGCGCGCTTAAGCTGGCTCGCGCCTACGCGGGCCTCAAGCGCAGCGAAGGCGTTCCGATCGGCACAAAATTTCTCGCCCTCGAACAGAGCTTTCACGGCCGGACCTTCGGCTCCATGTCCACCACCCACAAGGCAAAATACCGTGAGCCATTCGCACCCGTGGTCCCAGGCGTCGAGTTCGTGCGCTTCAATGACGTGAGCGATCTGCGTGCAAAATTCTCGAGCGAAGTCTGCGCCATTCTCGTCGAAGCCATCCAGGGCGAAGGTGGTATCCGGCCGCTCACACAGGAGTTCTTCACCGTCGCGCGCGCGCTCGCCAGCTCGACCGGCGCCCTGCTCATCGTCGACGAGATTCAATCCGGCATGGGCCGCACCGGGAAGTGGTGCGCGTATCAGCACTACGGCATTCAGCCGGATATAACGACGTTGGCCAAACCCCTGGCTGGTGGCCTTCCTCTTGGAGCACTTTTGTGTACTGAGGAAGTGGCGCGCGCGATGCATCCCGGCATGCACGGCACAACGTTTGGCGGAGGCCCGCTGGCATGCGCCGTCGCAATCGCAGTGATCGACTCGATGGAAGAGACCGACCTGCTCGCTCACGTCACCGAAGTCGGCGATTATTTCCAGGATCGGTTGCGCGAGCTGGCCCGCCGCCACGATTCCATCGTCGACGTGCGCGGCCGCGGCCTCATGGTCGCCGCCGAGCTCGACTCGGCCGAACTGGCCAAGCTCATGGTGGCCGAGATGCTCCGCCGCCACATCCTAATCAACTGCACCAGCGATACCGTGCTGCGCTTCCTACCGCCATTCATCCTGGAGCGCGCCCATGTAGACACCGCGATCGCGGCGCTCGACGAAATCTTCACCGAACACGCCGCACACCCCGCGGCAACATCCGCAGGAGGACACCAACGTGGCTAGCAGAGCAACTCTTGAAACCAACACGATTCCCGTGGAGAAAGATCCCGATGTCCTGGCCGCGGCCGCGCGGCTGGCCGGCGAAGACCTCTGTTCCATCGCCGACCTCACCAGCGCCGAAGTGCGCGCGATTATGAAACTTGGCCACGAAGTCAAGCTCCATCCACGCGAGTATCGCCATGCCCTCGATGCCAAACAGATGGTTTTGATGTTTGAGAAAGCGAGCCTGCGCACGCGCCTGGCCTTTGAGACCGGCATCAACACCATGGGCGGCAACGCTATCTTCGTCGACCAGACCAGCTCGCCCCTAGGCGAGCGCGAGTCGATCGCCGATGTGGCGCGCAACGTGGAGCGCTGGGTCGATGTGATCGTGCTGCGAACCTACGCGCACGACACCATCACCGAGATGGCAGCCAACTCGCGCGTGCCGGTGATCAACGCGCTGTCTGATTTCGAGCATCCCTGCCAGGCGCTGGCTGATTTCATGACCCTCGAAGAGCATTTCGGCACCGCCGCGGGACTCAACTTTACCTATGTCGGCGACGGCAACAACGTGTGCCACTCGCTCATGCTCACCGGCGCGCAACTGGGCGCCAATGTCACCGTCGCCACGCCGCGCGGCTACTCGCCGGACATCGAGATTGTCACCCTGGCCCGCGACATCGCCGCGGCCAATGGTTGCGAAGTGCGATTGCTTCAAGATCCGCAGGCCGCCGCGGAAGGCGCTCATGCAATCTACACAGACGTTTGCGTCAGCATGGGAATGGAGCACGAGTCGAGCAAGCGCGCGCCCATCTTCCGGCCCTTTCAAGTGAATGAAGCACTCATGTCCAAAGCCTCGTCCACGGCAGTGTTCATGCATTGCCTGCCGGCGCGCCGCAATGCCGAAGTGACAGACGCGGTGCTTGACGGCCCGCAATCGATCGTCTTCGATCAGGCCGAAAACCGCATGCACGCGCAGAAGGCGCTGCTGCTGTTGCTGCTGGGCGGGCTGGCGAATGTGGCCAATTTCCAGTGAACACTTTCGACGAGAAACACGACAGATGGGGCGCTGCCGGAAAGCCACGTTGTATGTCACAAGCACAGAAAACGGCAAACAACGATTTATCTTCATGCGGGGAGATCTAGCTTATGACAGACTGGTTCGCGCGCCCCGTTCTACACGTGACAGACGTTGAAGCCTCGCTCCGTTTTTACGTTAACCGACTTGGCTTCTCGAGCCCTTGGAGCTACGAGGAGGGCGGCAGAGTGTACGTCGCGCAGGCGGAACGGCAGGGCTGCACACTTATCCTGGCCGACAGTTGGCCGGAGAAGATTGGCAAGGGCCTGATGTTCATTTCAGTGAACGAGACGCGCGAGGCACAGGTCGCCGCGTTGGACGCGCTGCGCACGGAGTTCGAGGCCAAATGCGTTCCGGTCAAGGAGAGTTGGTGGGGCTACCGGCTCCTGGTGGTCGAGGATCCCGACGGCAATCAGCTCTTCTTCAACTATCCGAACGAGACTCACACCAAGTTAGAAGATTGAACCACAGGCTATTGGACGGAATCAAGGAAAACATTACCTCGTCGATCCCTGTTTCCCGATCCCTAAGAAAGGTTTCGCAAGCATGTCCGTAATTCTCGAATCCCTGCCCGTCGGCCAGAAGGTCGGCATTGCTTTCTCCGGCGGGCTCGACACATCCGCAGCCCTGCACTGGATGAAGCAGAAGGGCGCCATCCCCTATGCCTATACGGCCAACCTCGGCCAGCCCGACGAATCCGACTACGATGCCATCCCGCGCCAGGCACTCGATTATGGCGCCGAAAAGGCCCGCCTGATCGACTGCCGCGGCCCGCTGGTGCGCGAAGGCATTGCCGCGCTGCAGGCTGGCGCGTTCCACATCACCACCGCCGGCGTGCCTTACTTCAACACCACGCCCATTGGCCGCGCCGTCACCGGAACCCTGCTGGTCGCTGCGATGAAAGAGGACGAGGTCAACATCTGGGGCGACGGCTCAACCTTCAAAGGCAACGACATCGAGCGCTTCTACCGCTACGGCCTGCTCGTCAATCCCGGCCTGCAAGTCTATAAGCCCTGGCTCGACGCAGCTTTCATCGACGAGTTAGGCGGCCGCGCCGAGATGTCCGCCTTCATGCAGCGGGCAGGCTTCGCCTACAAGATGTCCGCCGAGAAAGCCTATTCCACCGACTCCAACATGCTCGGCGCGACGCACGAAGCCAAGGACCTGGAGCATCTTTCTTCCTCCATCAAGATCGTCGTTCCGATCATGGGCGCGGCCTTCTGGCGCGACGACGTCGACGTCAAGCCCGAGGAGGTCGCGGTCCGCTTTGAAGAGGGCTCGCCCGTGGCTCTCAACGGCCAACAATTCGGCGACACCGTTGAACTTCTTCTGGAAGCCAATCGCATCGGCGGCCGTCATGGCCTCGGCATGTCCGACCAAATCGAGAACAGAATTATCGAAGCGAAGTCCCGGGGCATCTACGAGGCTCCGGGGCTTGCACTGCTGTTCATCGCCTACGAGCGCCTCATCACCGGCATTCATAACGAAGACACCATCGAGCAGTACCGCGACAACGGCCGCAAGCTGGGCCGGCTGCTCTACCAGGGCCGCTGGTTCGACTCCCAGGCCATCATGCTGCGCGAATCCGCCCAGCGCTGGGTCGCAAAGCCCGTCACCGGCGAGGTCACCGTCGAGCTGCGCCGCGGCAACGACTACTCCATTCTCAATACCGAGTCGCCCAACCTCACCTTCCATCCCGAGCGCCTCAGCATGGAGAAGACCGCATCGGCCTTCTCGCCTCGCGACCGCATCGGACAACTGACCATGCGCAACCTCGACATCACCGACACGCGCGATAAGCTCCTCACTTATGCGCGAGCCGGCCTGCTCACTCTCAGCAAGGGCAGCGAAATGCCGCATCTGTTGAGCGGCAAGGAGAGCGAAGAGCACGAGGTACGCGCGAAGTAATGTCCAACGAACAACAATCCGCGAAGATGTGGTCCGGCCGCTTTGGTGAGCCCCTGGACGCAGAATTCGAATCCTGGCAGCGGTCAATTGTCTTTGACTGGCGGCTTCTTCCCCAGGAAGTAGCCGCCAGCAAGGCGCACGCGTCCACTCTCATTGCCGCCGGAATCCTGACGAAGGATGAAGGTGCGGAGATTCGTGCGACGCTCGATTCCATTGCCGCCGACCACGCTTCCGAAGCCGGCCAGGTCCTGGTGCGAAATCATCCCTCCGCCGAGGACATTCATCACTTCGTCGAGATCAAACTTGTCGAGCGCATCGGCTCTCTCGGCCGCAAGCTTCACACCGGCCGCAGCCGCAACGAGCAGATCGCAACCGACCTGCGCCTCTACGTACGCGATTGCATCGAGCGAACCACCCAGGGGATCGCAAGCTGGGCAACGGCACTCGTCGAGCAGGCTCACAGGGCCGGCGACGCCGTGATGCCCAGCTACACGCACCTGCAGCGCGCCGAGCCCGTGCTGGTGGCGCATTGGCTGATGGCCTACGTTGAAATGGCGCTCCGCGATGCGTCGCGCCTCGCCGATTGCGCACAGCGGCTCAACCTTTGCCCGCTGGGATCGGGCGCGGTGGCTGGGGCCACGCTCGCACTCGACCGCTCGATTGCAGCCGCCGAGCTCGGTTTCACTGCGCCCACCGAAAATTCGATTGACGCTACCAGCGATCGCGACTTCATCCTGGAGTATCTGCACGGGCTCACATTTGTCGGACTGCACCTGAGCCGTTTTGCCGAGGAGATCACGCTTTTTTCCACTGCCGAATTCAACTTCGTCGCATTGCCTGAGGCCTTCTCCACCGGTTCCAGCGCCATGCCGCAGAAAAAGAATCCCGATCTCACCGAGCTGATCCGGGCCAAGGTGGGCCGCATTCACGGCGCCGCGCAAGCCGTCACCCTCCAAATCAAGGGACTGCCCTTGGCCTACAATAAAGACATGCAGGAGACGCAGGAGCCGGCCTTCCAGGTTGAATTCGTGCCGCAGATGCTTCACCTGGTGGCGCGGTTCACGGCCGCAGTCCAGTTCAATCGCCAGCGCATGAACGAAGCCGCACAATCGGGCTATCTGAATGCCATGGCCGCCGCGACTTATCTCGTGCACAAGGGCGTTCCCTTCCGCACCGCACATGAAACGATCGGGAACGCGGTACGTTTCGCTATCGAAAAGGGCGTTGAACTCAACGACCTCACGCTCGACGAGCTGCACCAGTTCGGCTCCGAGTTCGGCGAAGATTTCTACGCCGCCATCTCGCTCAACGCCACGCTCGACTGCCACGATGTAGCCGGCGGAACGGCGCGCAGCCGCGTTCGGCAGGCCCTCGATCAGGCCGCGCTGCGCATTGCAAATCTGACACAGGAGGCTGCCCATGCTGGTGCGTAAGGCACTTCTGCACGACGCCTCCAACGTCTACGACCTGGTCAACTCGCTCTCCGGCGACGGCACTTTGCTCAAGCGTCCGTTCGCGGAGATCTGCGAAAATATTCGCGACTTCACCGTTGCCGAGTCCGATGGAGGAGTCTTCCTTGGCTGCGGCGCGCTTCACCTCTACGGCCCTCATCTCTCCGAGGTCCGCTCCATCGTGGTCAAGCCGGAAGCCAAGAGCCAGGGCGCGGGCAGCCGCATCCTCAATGCGCTCATTGAAGAAGCGGAGATGCACGGCATCCAGTCGGTGTGCCTGTTCACGCGCATTCCCGACTTCTTTTTCAAATACGGTTTCCGCATCGTCGAAGATAAATCGGAGCTGCCGGACAAGGTCTTTAAAGACTGCCAAAGCTGCCCGCGACTTCATCGCTGCGACGAAGTGGCCATGGTCCGCGGCCGCATCCCGCGCATCTCCATCCTCGGCCCGCGTCAGGAAGCGCAGGAACTGGTTCGGCTCTCCGGTTAGTTCTCGGATCTTAAAATCGCCGCTGCGACCGCGGCTTGGCCGTAGCTCAACCCGCCATCGCCGGGACTCACGCTGCGATGCTGGAACACCTCGAATCCTTGCACTTCAAGTCCCGAGCGCAGCAATCGCGCCAGCCTCCGATTATGCAGGCAGCCTCCGGAGAGAACCACGGACGAGATGCCGGTCATCGCGCGGGCGGAGCTTGCTGCATGCACAAACGCGCCGGCGATTGCGCTGTGGAATCGGGCGGCGATCCGCGCCTTGCTCACTCCGTCGCGCAGGTCTTCGAGAATTCCTTCCCAAAGCAGGTTGAGAGTGATGCGTGCTGGAATGTGCCGCTTGAGATCGGCGCCGGTGATCCCCACCGCGTAGGCACTGGTCCGATCCGGTTCGTCGACGGCGCAGCCTTCGAGCTCAATCGCAGCCTGCGCTTCATAGTCCACTACGCCGCGGCCCAGAACCACCGCAGCCACGGCGTCGAACAGGCGTCCGCAACTGGAAGTGAGCGGCGTATTCAGTTCGCGCTTGATCATGCGCTTGAGCACGCGCACCTGCTGCGGCTCGGTCCCGAGGAGCGTCAGCACCCGCGGCGATTCCACATCGATGCCCGCCGCGTGCAAAGCCCCCAGCGCCATGCGCCACGGCTCGCGAATCGCGGCCTCGCCGCCGGGCATCGGCACGTTTTCGAGATGCGCGAATCTCTCAAACCTGTCCAATCGGGCAATCAGCACTTCCCCGCCCCAGATGCACCCGTCCGTGCCGTAGCCGGTGCCATCGAGCGCCAATCCAATTGCTTCCTCGAGTCCATGCTCCGCCATGCAACCGGCCACGTGCGCATGATGATGCTGCACGGCAATGGTTCTCAATCCCCGCTCTTGCGCCCATTCCTTAGCCCACCCGGTCGACAGGTACCCCGGATGCATGTCATGCACCACCACCTCCGGCTCAATCTCAAAGGTTCGCATCAGGTGCGCCAGCGACTCCTGAAAAAACTCCACGCCGATCAGGTTTTCGAGATCCCCCAGGTGCTGGCTCTGGTAGACATGCCGCCCCTTCACCAGCGCAAACACGCTCTTCAAGTGTGCGCCCACGGCCAGCATCGGCGGAGCGTCCATGGGCAATTCAACGTTGAGTGGGACGAATCCCCGCGCCCGGCGGATGAGTTGCGGAACGCCATTTACTACCGCGGCAACCGAGTCGTCGCAGCGCTGCAGGATCTGCCGGTCGTGCATCAGGAGACAATCCGCAATCGCCCCCAGCCGCTGCAGCGCCTCATCGTTGTCAATCGCGATCGGCTCCTCGCTCAGGTTGGCCGATGTCATCACCAGCGCCCGCACCCGCTGGTCGGCAAACAGCAGATGCTGCAGCGGCCCATACGGCAAAAAGACGCCCAGCCACGGAATTCCCGGCGCTACCACGGACGCAATTCCGGAACCCGGTTTAAGCCTGGCCAGCACAATCGGCCGGGCCACCGTCATCAGCAGGGCCTCCTCCGCAATGGTCAGCGCGCAGACCGCCCGCGCTGCCTCCAGGTCGCGCACCATCACCGCCAGAGGTTTTCCGTCGCGATGCTTGCGCTCTCTGAGCCGCATTACCGCCGTCTCATTGGTCGCGTCCACGCAGAGATGAAACCCGCCGATTCCCTTGATCGCCACCACGCTGCCGGCGACGATCTGATCGATACACATCTTCACCGGATCATCGCCCGGCCGCGCCGCTCCATCCGCATCGGTCATCCACACCCGCGGACCGCAATCCCGGCAGGCATTCGGTTGCGCATGAAAGCGCCGGTTCCCCGGGTCGTCATACTCCGACTGGCAGCGGGCACACATCTTGAACTCGGCCATTGAGGTCTGCGGCCGGTCATAGGGAATCCTGCGCGTGATCGTGAATCGCGGGCCGCAGTTGGTGCAGTTCAGAAACGGATAGCGAAAGCGCCGGTCTGCCGGGTCGAACAACTCCCGCAGGCAATCCGGACAGGTTGCGGCATCGGCTGGAATCCCGGTAGCCACCGCTCCCAGAACCTCGCTTGCAACAATCCGGAAGCTTCGCTCGTTCTTAGCTTCGATTTCGCGAACATCCATCTGGTCGATTCGGGCCAAAGCCGGGGCCTCGGAGCGCAGCCGCAACAAAAACGACTCAACCCGCGCGCCGTCCCCCTCGATCTCAATGGTGACTCCATCCGTGTCATTGCCAATGCCCCCCCCCAGTCCCTCCTCGCGCGCCAGGCGATACACAAACGGCCGGAATCCCACTCCCTGCACAACGCCGCGCACCCGAGCCTCGCACCGCTGCCGCTGCACCGTCTCGCGGGGTTCTCGTTGCGCCTGGTCCGGTTCAGGATTTTGCACGGGTTCTTTTTCCTCGTTTCGGCCACGGTCGTCGGAGATCAGCATAAATCCTTTTGCTTGAGTTACCTCCTTTCCGGCTCGCGAGAAGGTGGCCGCCGCGGGCAACCAATTGGTTCCAAAAGGGCTTCCAATCGGAAGCGGCAAGAGAGCATTCGTGGCCATCTGAATTGCGGCTGCGCCCGAAGAAAAGATTCTTGAACTGAACGACTCCGGCGGCATCCCCACGCGCCGCAAGGGAATTGCCGGCAGTCCTCATTTTTGAAAAGGTGGAGCTTATGAAGAAAACACTGATGCTGTTGGCAATGATGAGTTTTGCGTCTCTGACCTGGGCCGATGACACCCGCCAGGGAGCGGACGATCGCCTCGCCCACGCCGGCGAAGTTCTCCATTCCGTGATGGCTACTCCCGACAAGGGCATTCCCGAGGAAGTTCTCGATCACGCCAAGTGCGTAGCGGTCGTGCCGCACATGGTGAAAGGCGGGTTCGTCTTCGGCGCCGAGGGCGGCCGCGGCGTTGCTACCTGCCGCACCGCGCACGGGTGGAGCGCGCCGGCTTTCTTTAGTATCGAAGGCGGCAGCTGGGGCCTGCAGATCGGTGTTGAAGGAATCGACTTGGTGATGATTATCCAGAACGACAAAGGCATGCAGGAGTTGCTCGGCAGCAAGTTTCAGATTGGCGCCGATGCCTCCGCCGCAGCCGGTCCGGTCGGCCGTCATGCCTCCGCAGACACGGACTGGAAGCTGAACACCGAGATTCTTACCTACTCGCGCGCGAAAGGTATATTTGCCGGTCTCACGCTGAACGGCGCCGCGATACACACGGATGATGACGCGATGAAGGCCGTCTACGGACCTGACGTTACCTCTCGCGCCGTCCTTACCGGGACAGTTCCGCCCACACCCGCAGCGCATGCCTTCCTGAGCGCGGTCCGCGGCGCCAAGGAGCAGGCTCGCGCCGCTCAATAACTTCAGCCCTCAACGCCCTCCCGCTTTGCGGCCAAACTGCCCGCATTTGCCGGGAGGGCTTCTCCTTTTCCTGCGGGCAATGAGATGGCGCGGCTTCCGTTTCGGCGCGCTGTCGTCCTTGCGAGCCGTGAGAAAATCCGCAGCATGATAAGCCCCCTTAACCGGATGCTTCAACGCAAGGTGGTTTGGTTCAGCCTCGCGCTGATGGCTCCCCCCGGCGTATCGTCCGATCCCTCTCCGCAGCCGGACGCGGCCTCCATTCTTCGAGGTATCGACGCAGCCGTCCAGGCTCGCTATCAGACGGTGCTCAGCTTCACCGATGTCGAGCACTACTCCGTCTTTCGGGGCAAAGACCAGTCTCATCCCGTGGCTGAAATGACGGTGAAAGACATTTACACGAAAGACGCTGGCAAGACTTACACAGTGTTGTCCGAGAGCGGTTCGGAGGTGGTGATTCGCTTCGGTCTGAAGCCCCTGCTCGAAAAGGAACGCGTCATCAACGAGGCGGTCAATGTTCCCGGTTCGTGGTTCACCTCGGCAAACTACCAGATGTCAGTCAAGCCCGGCCCGCCGGTGCGCTTGAATGGGCGCGACTGCCTCGCCATCGCCGTGACCGCCCGCCGCAAAGCGCCCAACACGATCAATGGAACCATCTGGGTGGACGCCAATGGCTATGCGCTGGTCCAGATTCAGGGCGAGTCCACCAAGAGCCCTTCCGCCTTCGCCGGAGTGACCGAGCTGATGCGCGAGTATACCCAGATCGATGGATTCTCCATGGCAACCCACGCTCGCGCTGAATCAACCAGCATGATCTTCGGCCGCTCCATTGTCATCGTCGACTACACCGATTACCATCTCCAGCTTGGCTCCTCCAAATGAGGGATCAACCGTTGATGGCCGCGGTCCTCCTCCTTTCTGTCTGGTCCCTGACCGCGGGTTAGCCCTCACCGCGGCCGACCTGAAGTCGCTCGCCGCACTCCTGTTTCCCCCGGTTCTCCTCTATACTGAAAAGCGTGAACTTATTGCCCAGAGACCTGAGCCTCTATGCGGCGCTTGGCTCTTGCCTGCTGCTTGGGCTGCGTCACGGCTTCGACTACGATCACCTGGCGGCAATCTCCGACATCACCGCCGTGCAGCGCAACTGGCGCAGCGGTCTCCGCCTGGGCATGACCTACGCCCTTGGCCACGCCTTTACCGTGGCCGCGCTTGGCATCGCCGTCCTTGAGCTTCATCTTGGATTGCCGCAGGGGCTCGATCACCTCACCGAACGCCTTATCGGACTCACCCTCATCGTCCTCGGCATAGGCGTCGTCGCGGGCATCCTCCGCAAAGATGCTCACGGACACGCTCACAGCCGCATCGAAAGCCGCCTGGCCATTGCCATCAATGGAATCCTCTGGGTGGGGTGGAAGATTCGCAGCTTTCGGAATCCCCAATGCGCCCGCCCCGAGCGCTTCCAATGGATGTATACAGGCAAATCGGTCTTCGTCATCGGCATGCTGCACGGCGTCGGAGCTGAAACACCCAGCCAACTGGCTTTATTCTTCCTCACTGCCAATCTTGGCGGGACGTCGCGCGGCATGCTGGGCCTGCTTGCCTTCTCCGTCGGCCTGGTTGCCATGAACGCCCTGATGACCGCTTCCATGGGCGGCGCCTTCAAAGCCACGGGACATCACCCCCGCTTCTACCATGTCATCGCATGGACAGGCGCTGCTTACAGCTGTATTATCGGCATCATCTTTCTGTTCGGAATGTCCGACTACCTTCCACCGCTCGGATAACAAGCACGAGATAGCGATCGATTCCCCATCTGTCGTCTGCAGCTTGTAACTAAGAGACCCACTCGCCAAAAAGGCGCTTGAGCCTGAACCACATACCACAGAGCGGGATAGAATTCCGCACCGTGACCATCATCACCGATGATCCTCCCCCTCCGCGGTACAAAAGCGATAGGCATTCGACGGGACGGCAGACCAGCTCTCCTGCATCCCCCAGCCCGTACCAGGAGGAAATGTGCCCACATTCACGCCTCCGCCGCTGCCCAGCGACGACAAACGATGGAAGATTGTCAACGGAACCATGCGTAAAAATGGTTTCGCCCGTTACGCCCTTATTGAAACCCTGCACACCGTGCAATCCTCGTTTGGCTACCTTGACGATAAGGCCATCCGCTTTGTTGCTCAGTCTTTGCGCGTGCCGCTCAGCCAGGCCTATGGAGTGGTCACGTTTTATCACCACTTCAGCCTCAAGCCTCCCGGCAAGCACACCATGACCGTTTGCACCGGCACGGCCTGCTACATCAAGGGCACGGATAAATTGCTGGCATCTGCGGAAGCGAAGCTGGGCATTACACAAGGCCACACCACCGGCGATGGCAACATAAGCCTCATGACCGCACGCTGCGTGGGCGCATGCGGCCGCGCCCCTGTGGTGCTCACCGATGGCGAACTGCAGGGCATGATGACCGGTGAGATCGTGCTCGAGCAACTGGAAAGGTGGGCTGTCGAATGACCTACGAAGAGCTTGACCAAATTGCCAAAGCCGCGCGGGCCGAGAACTCCAAACACGCGCACGAAATCAATGTCTGCATGGGCACCGGCTGCCTCAGCCAGCACTCTGACAAGTTGAAAGACGCGCTCGCCGCAACCGTCGCGGCGCAAGGTAAAAACACCTTTGTCCGCCGCACCGGCTGCATGGGCCTCTGCGCGGCCGGGCCGCTGGTTCTCGTCGACCCCCAGGAAGTCCTCTACCAGCACGTCAACGCCGGCAATGCCGAGGCCATCGTCAACAGCCTCGACGGCGAGCCCGTCGCCGCGCTGCAATGCGATCTGCGCGAACACTTCGATCGCCAGGTGCACATCGTTCTCGAAAACTCCGGTCACATCGATCCGGAAAAAATCGACGACTACATCGCCCGCGACGGCTACCAGGCGCTGGTAACCGCCCTGACCGACATGACCCCCAAAGGCGTTATCCACCAGGTCACCGAGAGCGGCCTGCGCGGTCGCGGCGGCGGCGGATATCCGACCGGCCTCAAGTGGGGAACCGTGGCCAAGGCCAGCGGCGACGTCAAATATGTCATCTGCAATGGCGACGAAGGCGACCCTGGAGCCTTCATGGATCGCAGCGTCCTCGAAAGCGACCCCCATCGAGTCGTGGAAGGCATGGCTATCGCCGCCTTTGCCGTGGGCGCCAGCAAGGGTTACGTCTACGTCCGGGCCGAGTATCCTCTGGCCGTCAGCCGCCTGACCAACTGCCTGCGCGACGCCCGCCGCCGCGGCCTGCTGGGCAACGGCGTCTGCGGCACCACCTTCAACTTCGACGTGGAAATCCGACTCGGCGCCGGCGCCTTCGTCTGCGGCGAGGAGACAGCCCTTATCGCATCCATCGAGGGCAAGCGCGGAACCCCCAAGCCCCGCCCGCCCTATCCGGCCGTCAGCGGCCTGTGGGGAAAACCCACCCTCATCAATAATGTCGAGACTTTCGCCAACATCGCTCCCATTATCCGCAAGGGCGGCAAATGGTTTGCCGGAATCGGCTCGGAGCGCAGCAAGGGAACCAAGGTCTTCGCCCTTACCGGAAAGATCACCAACACCGGCCTGGTCGAAGTGCCCATGGGCATCAAGCTACGCGAAATCATTGAAGACATCGGGGGCGGCGTCCCCGACGGCCACACCTTCAAAGCCGTCCAGACCGGCGGACCCTCCGGCGGCTGTCTCCCGGCCGAGTTGCTCGACATCGGCGTCAGTTACGACGCACTCATCAAAGTCGGCGCCATGATGGGCTCCGGCGGCATGATCGTCATGGACGATACCTCCTGCATGGTCAATGTCGCCCGCTTCTTCATCGAGTTCTGCATGACCGAGTCCTGCGGCAAATGCATTCCCTGCCGCGCCGGCACGGCCCAGATGTTTACGCTGCTGAGCCGCATCTGTTCCGGCCAGGGCACAATGGACGACCTCGACCTGCTTGAAGATCTCTGCTCCACCGTCAAGGAGGCCAGCCTCTGCGGCCTCGGCCAGACAGCGCCCAACCCGGTCCTGAGCACCCTCAAGTACTTCCGCCACGAGTACATCGACCACATCCTTCACAAGCGGTGTCCGGCCGGCGTATGCAACATTCATGCTCCCGTTGCCGAAACTGCAACGGAGGTGCTCGCATGAGTGATACCGCGGAAGTCAAAACACTGGTCATCGATGGCAAGGAAGTCAGCGCGGTCCGCGGCCAGACCATCCTTGAAGTCGCCATCGAAAACGACATCCACATTCCCACCCTCTGCCACCTTGAGGGCCTTAGCGACGTGGGCGCATGCCGCCTCTGCATGGTCGAAATTAAGGGCTCGAACAAGCTGCTGCCCGCCTGCGTCGCGCAGGTCTACGAAGGCATGGAAGTTTCCACCGACACCGAGCGGCTCGGCAAGCACCGCCGCACCATTCTCGAACTGCTCTTTGCCGAGCGCAATCACATCTGCTCGGTCTGTGTCTCCAACGGCCACTGCGAACTGCAGACCCTCGGCCAGCAGCAGGGCCTGACCCACATCCGCCTGCCCTATCGCAATCCCGAGCTTCCCGTCGACGCATCGCACGAGCGCTTCACCCTCGATCACAACCGCTGCATTCTCTGCACCCGCTGCGTCCGCGTCTGCGCCGAGGTTGAGGGCGCCCATATCTGGGACGTCATGGGCCGCGGCATCGATGCCATGATCATCTCCGACCTCAACGAGCCATGGGGAAGCTCGGCCTGCACCCGCTGCGGTAAGTGCGTCCAGGTCTGCCCCACCGGAGCGCTCTTCGACAAGAGCAAAATCGGCTCCGATCACCCCAAGTATCCTGACTTTCTCCCTTACCTGAATCTGATGAGAGAAGCCCAATGAGCAAACTGAAACTGGCAACGGTCTGGCTCGATGGATGTTCCGGCTGTCACATGTCGTTTCTCGACATGGATGAGCGGCTCCTCGAATTAGGTGAACTGGTCGACCTGGTCTACAGCCCCCTGGTCGACGCCAAGCACTTCCCCGACGATGTCGATATCGCCCTCGTCGAGGGAGCGGTAGCCTCGGTCGACGACGAAAAGAAGATCCGCAAGGTTCGCGCCCACTCCAAAATGCTGGTGGCCATGGGCGACTGCGCGGTCGCAGGCAACGTCCCATCGATGCGCAATCCCATGGGCCCCGAAGCCATCCTCGATCGCGCCTATATCGAGAACGCCTCGGCTCAGCAGCAGATTCCCTGTGTCGTCGTGCCCCGGCTCCTCCAGGTCGTCCGCCCCATTCACGAGTATGTGAAGGTGGATGTATTCCTGCCCGGCTGTCCACCCTCGGCCGACACCTTCCATACCACGCTTACAGCGCTGCTGACCGGCGGCCCGCTGGATATCCCAGCCCTGACCCGCTTCGGAGCTTGACACTGGAGTCCCCCATGAGCCAGACCATCACCATCGATCCCGTTACGCGCCTTGAAGGCCACGGCAAAATCACCATTCAGCTGGACGAAACGGGCCGGGTCCAGCAAGCCCACTTCCACGTCACCCAGGTGCGCGGATTTGAGCGCTTCTCCCAGGGGCGCCCGTTTTACGAGATGCCCAGCCTGATGGCCCGCATCTGCGGCATCTGCCCGGTCTCGCACCTGATCGCCTCGGCCAAGGCCTGCGAAGCCATCATGTCCGTGCGCATCCCGCACACCGCCGCCCAGTTGCGCCGCATGCTCAACCTGGCCCAGATGATCCAGTCCCACGCGCTCAGCTTCTTCTATCTCTCCTCGCCCGACCTGCTTCTGGGCATGGAGTCGGACCCCGCCGCGCGCCACATCTTCGGCGTCGCTGCGGCTAACCCCGAACTCGGCCGCGCCGGCGTTGCGCTGCGCCGCTTCGGACAGCACATCATTGAGCTGCTCGGCAAAAAGCGCATCCATCCTGGCTGGGTCGTGCCCGGCGGCGTGACTGAGCCGCTCGAATCGGCCAAGCGCGACGAGATCCTCGCCATGATTCCGGAGGCCTACGCCAACATAGCCCTCGCTCTCGGCGCCTACAAGCAGATTGCCGATACGTTCAAGACCGAAATCGCCGTCTTCGGCAACTTCCCGTCCAATTACCTCAGCCTCATCAACGAAGACGGGACCGTCGAGTTCACCGACGGTTTGCTGCGCCTAATCGATCCGGCCGGCTCGGTGATCGAAGACGGCATCACCGCCGCTCGTTTCACCGAGGTCATTGGCGAGGCCGTCGAAGATTACAGCTACACCAAGTTCGCCTACTACAAGCCGCTCGGCTATCCCGCCGGCAGCTACCGCGTCGGTCCGCTCGCGCGTCTCAACATCGTCGGCTCGCTGGGCACTCCGCTGGCCGACAGGGAATTCGCCCTATTCAAGCAGATTGCTTCAGGCCCGGTCGAGAGCTCATTCCACTATCACCACGCGCGCCTGATCGAGATCCTCTACGGCATTGAAAAAATCGAGCAGATTCTCTCCGACCCCGACATCCTCGGAACGCATGTCCGGGCGACAGCCGGCGTCAACCGCCTCGAGGGCGCGGGCCAGGCCGAAGCTCCCCGCGGAACCCTCCATCACCACTACAAGGTGGACGACAACGGCCTTATCACCTGGGCCAACCTGGTCATCGCCACCGGCCAGAACAACAACGCCATGAACCTGGGCGTCCTGCAAGCCGCCAGGCACTATGTGAAGGACGGTAGGTTTACCGAAGGCGTCCTCAACCGCGTGGAAGCCGTCGTCCGCACCTTCGACCCCTGCCTGAGCTGCTCCACGCATGCCGCGGGCCAAATGCCGCTCGTACTTTCACTGCTCAACTCCGATGGCGAGCAGGTCGACCAGCTCATCCGCTCGTGTCCCGTCTCTGAAGTTCGCACAGACGCGAGCTTCGCACACGATCAAATCCGCAAGCGCCGTTAAGGGCGTCTCTGAGCGGCGAATCGGCCGGGTTCCTGCGGTGCGAAAAACATCCCGGCAGGTTCCACAGGACTCGCTTCGAAAGCGAGCTTGGTGCGGGCGGAGGGAATTGAACCCTCACGGCCTTGCGGCCTGCGGATTTTCTTGCCACTTCGGCTTTCGCCGCCCCCCGTGTGCGGGTTTGTGGTCTGGACTATCCCTTCACCATTCCCCGCTCGGGGGTTTAGGTGCTGCCCGTCTAGTCTCTACACCTTCCCGGAAGTGCTTCCGGGCTTGGCTCGGGATTGCCATTTCAGGTTTCCCCGACTTTGAGCAGTTCTACGCCTTCGGTTTCCCGATTGGCGCACTCAAGCATACTTCAAGTCCGCTGCGTCTGCCATTTCGCCACGCCCGCGGAAAATGGCCACAGCCTCATCATAATGCAATCGGTGATGACCTTGGCTTGACCGGCCAAGCGAATGACTTAACTCGGCAGGGTTCCACTCTGTACCGGCAAGCGGGCGAAATTCCTCCGTGAAGAACAGCGCGATCAGAAGTCGCAGTCAAGCCTGAGTCGCGCTGCCCAACAACTTCCGGCTCTTGATCTCGCTCAGCAGCGCCTCCACCTGGTCTTCGCTCTCCAGCGCCTTGAACTTGTCTTCCAGCGTCTCGGGGTTCAGTATCTCGCTGGCCGCGGCGTTTTCCGCGGCATTCACGTGGACCTTGCTCTTCATCCTGTTGAGCGCGCTCTCCTGGCTCGTTCCCACCACTTGGCGGGCCTTGGTCGCGCGGCTCGCGACCTTTGTTCGGCGGTGCTCTGCGATCAGCATCTCGCAGTGCGCACGGGTCTCGCTGAGCTTCTGCTCCAGCTTGTGCAGCGCCTGACGCAGATGGTCGGCTTCAGCTTTCTGATCCTCGGCCTCGGTGGTGAATCCTTTCACCAGTTGCTGGTGACTTAACACCCGCTCCAGTGCGGCGCGGGCCATGTCGTCCTGCTTCTTCTCGACGGCAAGCTCCGCCTTGCGGCGCCAGTCGGCCGCCTGCTGCTCGTGTTCGGTGCGCTTCTTGTCCAGCAGATGCTGGTCCGCAATCGCGATGGCCACCTGCGTCTTCACCTGCATCAGTTGGTTTTCCATGTCCAGCACAACCTGCTTCAACATCCGCTCCGGATCCTCGGCCTTTTCCACCAGGTCATTCAGATTCGCTCGAAGCAGTGTGCTCACCCTGTCCAGTAATGACATCGGCTTCCTCCTTCCGTTCCGTTGATATCGTTCTGCGCGTTGCTGGCCGCTCAAAAGTCTTGATCGGCTTCCAATTTTTCCCGTTAGCCAGGCCCCCGGTCGTTGCAACCGGAGGCCCGCGGCTCTCGGTAACGCCGTCTATGCGCCGTTGGCGTCAGTCGGTTTCTTGGCCTGCGGTTTCTGTCCGATAGCCTGCACGTTCGACATCAACTGCTTGATGTCCATTCCGCTCAGCGCCTCAAAGAGTGCCGGCACCTGTGCCGCGATCCTGGTCATGTCGCCGGTAATCTTGCTCGCGCCGGCCGCGGTGTCGTTGCCGGTTGAGACGATGGTGATCTTGTCCACCTTCGACAACGGCTCAGCCATGGCCCGCACCACATCGGCCATGTTGGTCAGCAGCTTGTCGACCACCGCCGCCTGGTTCCAGCCCTGGTAGGCCTCGGCCTTCACGTTCATAGCCTTGGCTTCGGCCTCGCCTTTCTGGAATATGATGCTGGCCTCGGCCTCGCCCTGCGCGCGAATCGCAGCGGCGCGTCCTTCGGCCTCGGTGGTCAGGCGATTCTTCTCCGCGGCGGCCATGTTCTCGATGCGCTGCCTCTCGATCTCGGCGCCCTTCAGCACGGTTGCAATGAGTTCCTTTTCATGGCGCAGAATTTCCGCTTCCTGCACCTTGATCTGGCCCTCTTTTTCTACCTGCTGCACCTTCACCTGCTCGGCCGTGACCTGCTGCAACATGACGTTGGTCTGCAGTTCGTATGCCTTGTCGGCGGTTGCCTGCTGACGGCGGCTTTGTTCCGAGTACTCGGCTTTCTTGATCTCCAGATCGCGCTGGGCCTCGGCCTGGCGCGTGGCGGACGCGGTCTCCGCGATCACCCGCTCCTGGTCGGCCTGCGCCTTGGCTACGGCCGACTCTCGGAGCGCCGTGGCCCGCTTGATAGCCGTGTCGCGTTCCGCATCGGCGGTGGCCATCTCCGCGTCGCGCTTGATCCGCGCAATGTCCGGACGGCCCATGTTGGAGATGTACTCATTCTTGTCGCGGACTTCCTTGATGGTGAATGAAATCACCTCCAGGCCCATCTTGCTCATGTCGTCCGCGCAGGTGCCGCGCATGCGGTCGCCCACCATCTCCGGCTCCTTGACGATCTGCTCCACCGTCAACTGGCCGATGATGCCGCGCAGGTGGCCCTCCATCACCAGCCGGATAAGGGCTTCCCGCTGCTGCTGCGGCTTGGTCAGAAACTGCTCGGCCGCGGTGAGAATCGAAGCCTGATCGCTGCGCACCTTGATCTGAGCCACCGCTTCGACCGTAACCGCAACGCCCTGCTTGGTGTAAAGATCCTGCTGCGGAGCTACATCGAAGCTCATCAGCTCCAGGCTCAGCTCGCGGCACAATTCGACCATGGGAAAGATCACCGTGCCATGGCCCTTGATCACCCGCGGCCCGCGAAATCCGTATACGATCAGAGCCTCATTCGGCCCCGCTTTGCGATACATCCTGGCCAGGATGCCAAGAATGAAGATCAGCGCCAGTACGCCCAGCCCGACAAAGACAGCTATATCGCTCGACAAAATACTCATCATTGCGTTCATCGTGATCCCGGCCCCTTTCGCCCGGGAGGTAAGTGGTTGATGGTTGTAACGCTCTCATCTTCAGCAATCAGAGATCCTGCTTCGAACGCCCTGCCTTTCGCATTGCGGCAACAAACCACGCGATGGTGATGAAGAGACCACCCAGCGGTGCAAGCAAAGCCGGAATATACGGCCCTTTCATCTGGCGAGCCGATTGAATCATGGCCCATTGGATCCATGACAAAGTGCAGACCATCTCCATCTTGATCCAGGCGAGCATGTTGATCGTCAGCGCCTGGAGCCTGGGAAGGTTTTCGTCGCTCACCTCCACTCCCCCATAATTGAAGTTCGCGGGAAACCGCGCCACGACTGTGATAAGCAGATACACCGCAACAGTCACGACGGTCAGTACGAGGAACGTGGAGGGAGATCCCCACCGGTTCGGATGGCCGGCCATATCGAAGTGAACGGGAACTCTCTCCGGCAGCCGTCCGGAGCCATAGAGAGCACCGCAAACGATCCATACCTGAAGAGTGAGTGCCAACAGACTGATCGTTTCGAGAATCCTGCGCATGGAGCCCTTTCCTTCTGGCGCGTATCGAGCCTCTGCGCTCGACACATTGTCGTTCATTGCTTCGAGCCGGCTTTACGGCCGTTTTTCGGGAAACGCTTGGCGATGAATCCGAGCAGGAAGATTCCCGCCAGGATACATAAATCGGTAATAAACGCTGCGTGCTCATTCATACGATCTGACCCTCATGACAGCCTGTTAGTAGCCGCCCCTGCCTTCCTCCCATCGACGGACGTAGGCAATTCCCTTCTCGTAGCGGACGACAAAAACCTCTTCCTGTTTCTCAATCGCCGCGCCGTCCTCTGAGCGCGCGGGAGCTGAACAGCGCGCGCCCAGTTGTTCATAGATCACCTCGCCTATTCCGCCGGCCCTTATCGGCGAAGAGATGCGGCCCACCGCGCCCACCACGTCGGTCTCATCGGCGCTGAGATCGTGCTCATGCGGAAGCAGCACGCGGGTAAGAAACAAAAAAACCAGGGCCCCGCCGGCCAGGCCGCCGATCACAGCCAGCGCCAGGATCACGATGGTCACAAAACTGCCGTGCCGCGTGAGCAGGTAGCCTGCGGCGCCAAACCAGCACAGAAAAATCGTGATCGAGAATGCATTCCACCACGGAACGGTCGGTCCCGCCTGCCCTGCCTTCAGCCCTCCGCTCCCGTGCGGAACGTGAACGTGTCCCGCGTGCGGGATGTGAACATGCACATGACCGCCGAAGTGGCCCATGCCGCCCAGCAGCGAAACCACGCTCAACATCAACCCCGCCAGAAAGCAGACCAGATAGAAAGTTTCCCAGTTCATTGCTGCGCCCCCTGTTTCCGTGCACCAGGTTTGTGCGCGTCGCGCTTTTTCAGCTCGTGCGCATTGGGTTCAACTTTGGGCCGTAACACATCGGCCAGCCGCGGCGCCAGGCCCGGCGTCTCAAGAATCATTTCCAGCAGCAGCAGGCATTCGCGCGAGTGTTCGTGCTGGGCCAGAGTCAGCAGCGCCTGCTTCAGCTCCGGGTCGCGCCGGAACCGTTCCGCGCCTGAGACCAGCCACAGATCGAGCTTGTCTTCCAGGCTGCGAAGCTCGCTCTGCAACTCCGGCGAGTAGCCCTCCGGGTCATCGACCAAGTAGCCGGGATGCACCTTGAAAAACTTCGCCAGCGTTTGCCGCGTGGTGTTGGTCACGTGCGGCCGCGCCCCGGACTCGATCTGCGAAAGGTAGCTCTGGCTCAGCTTCTCGCCCGTTTCCAGCTTGATTGCCCGCACCAGTTCCTGCTGGCTCAATGCGCGCTGCATTCCCCGCAGGCTGCCCTCGACTTCGCGGAGATAGCGGATTTTTTCGCCCAGTTTCATCGCATCCGGCCCCGATAGAGGAGCACTTCAAATCACCCTCTATCGCAAATTGCAATCAGCATATCGCGGATTGCAATAGAACGCAAGAAAAATCGTGCACTCTCCCCGTCTCATTCCCGCGGCCCTGCCGAACCGCCGTTTGCATCCAAGAATCTGAAGGCTGTGGGAGACGTTTCCACTCCTCGAATATCGGAGGCGGAAACCGTTCATGTCTTTCCAGAATCACAAGTTAATAACATCAGGGCGTGTCGCCAGGGCTCTCCGGCCCCGGTGTACGGGTCCACAACCATCCCACTCGCCAAAGGGGGAAGATGCGGCGCATACCCTGCTCCACTTACCGGCTTCAACTCCATGCCGGGTTTACCTTTGACCAAGCCGCGGCCGCGGCAGAGTACCTGCGGTCTCTCGGCATCTCGCACGTCTATTCCTCGCCCTATCTGCAGGCCTCGCCAGGCAGCATGCACGGCTATAATGTCGTCGATCATCAAAAGGTCAACCAGGAGCTGGGCGGCGAAGATGGCCACAAGCGCTTTTGCGAGCGGCTTCAGCAGTTGGGGCTGGGCCAGGTCCTGGACATCGTGCCCAATCACATGGCTACCGGTCCCGAGAATCGTTATTGGTGGGACGTGCTTGAAAATGGCCCGTCGAGCCGCTACGCAACGTGGTTCGACATCGACTGGAACTCGCCCGAAGCCAAGTTGCAGAACAAAATTCTGATCCCGGTCCTCGGCGATCAGTATGGACGCATCCTGAGCGCAAAGCAGCTCAAGCTTGAGCAGGACTGCGACAAATTCCACCTGCAATACGGAGACAACCCGTTTCCGCTGTCGCCCCGCTCCCTGGCGATTCCGCTTGCCAAGGCCGCCGAATACGCCGGCAATGCAACTCTCAACTTCATCGCCGACAGCATGGCGCGGCTTCCCTTGCCCGCCTCGTCCGATCTGGAAGCGGTCATGTCGCGTCATCGCGATAAGACCGTCATCTACGAACTTCTGCGCCGCCTGTGCCAGGAGCAGCCTGAAATATCAAAATCGATAGCCCGCGCCGCCGACGAGCTGAACGACGATCTCGACGCGCTCGACGATTTCCTCAACCAGCAACACTACCGGCTCGCCTACTGGCGCACCGCCGACCAGGACCTTGGCTACCGGAGATTTTTCGACGTGAACACGCTGATCGGACTACGCGTCGAGCGCCCTCACGTCTTCGACGCAACTCACTGCCGAATCCTGGAGTGGCTGCAAAATGGCGTGCTCGACGGGGTTCGCGTCGATCACCCCGACGGCCTTCGCGATCCCGAGCAGTACTTCGACCGTCTGCGAAGCCGCGCCCCTGACGCCTGGATCGTAGGCGAAAAAATTCTTGAGCCGGGAGAATTCCTGCGCCCGACCTGGCCCATCGACGGCACCAGTGGTTATGACTTTCTGAACGTGCTCAATCGGCTCCTCGTCAGTAGCGAGGGATTGGCGGAGCTGACCGATATCTACGGCAAATTCACCCGCGAACCGCTGGACTTCGAAGCCATTGCGCACGAAAAGAAGCTCGCCGTGGAACAGGAAGCGCTGGGAAGCGACGTCAACAGGCTGGCCAGCCTGTTCGTCGGGATCTGTGAAAACAACCGCGACCGCCGCGACTATACCCGCGCCGAAATCCGCCGCGCGCTGCGCGAGGTGGCCGCGTGTCTTTCCGTTTACCGCACCTATGTAGCGCCCGAGCGCGACCAGATTACCGACGAAGACCGGGCCAGGATCGCCGAAGCGGTCGCTTTGGCCAAGACAAATCGCCCCGATCTCGATGCCGCGCTCATTGATTTCATTGCCGACGTGCTGGCTCTTCGCGCCCGCGGAGGCCTGGAGACCGAGTTCCTGCTGCGATTCCAGCAATTCACTTCGCCGGTGATGGCCAAGGGCGTCGAAGACACCGCGCTCTATTGCTACAACCGCCTGATCGGGTTGAATGAAGTGGGCAGCGCGCCCGCCTTGAATGGGCTCTCGATTGCGGACTTCCACGGCTACTGCGCCAAAATGCAGGCCACGCATCCCGAGACCATGACCACGCTCTCGACCCACGACACCAAGCGTTCCGACGACGTGCGCGCGCGCCTTGCCGTGCTGACCGAGATGCCGGGGCCGTGGCGCAGCGCGCTCAACCGCTGGTCGCGCATGAATGCCAGGCTCGCGACGGGCGTTTACCCCGACACCAACACCGAATATTTTCTTTACCAGACGATCGTTGGCGCATGGCCCATCTCCGCCGAACGCTTGATTCCGTACATGGAGAAGGCCACGCGCGAGGCCAAGCAGCAGACCAACTGGACGCAGCAGAATGCGGAGTTTGAAGAGGCGATGAAGAGCTTCATCCAGCGCATTCTCGAGTCCCGTGAATTCGTCGCCGATCTTGAAAGCTTCGTCCAGAGAATTCTCGAGCCCGGCCGCATCAACAGCCTGGCGCAGACGCTCGTCAAGTTCACCGCGCCTGGAATTCCCGACACCTACCAGGGAAGCGAGCTATGGGATCTTCATCTTGTCGACCCCGACAATCGCTGCCCCGTCGACTACCTACTGCGCGTGCGATTGCTCGTGGAACTGGAGCAGGGCCTCGCCGCGGAAGAGATCATGAAGCGCGCCGGCGAAGGGCTTCCGAAGTTATGGGTAATTTACAAGGCGCTTCAGTTGCGCCGGCAAAAGCCGCAGCGGTTTGGCGCCGGAGCCGAGTACACTCCGCTGCTTGCCGCAGGCCCCAAGAAAGATCACCTTGTTGCCTTCTTGCGCGGGCAATCGGTTGCCACGCTGGTTCCCCGCTGGTGCCTCAAGCTGGGCGGTAATTGGGGATCGACAACCGTCGATCTGCCCACAGGCCGCTGGAAAAATATCCTCACAGGCGACGAAATTACAGGCGGCCGGCAGCGCGTTCAGCCTCTGCTGCAGCGCTTCCCTGTCGCACTGCTCACCATGGAGACGGAGTAACGCATGCACCAATTCGAAGTCTGGGCGCCCCTGGCAAACAAACTCGCAGTCAGCCTCGACGGAAAAGCGCACGCGATGGATGGTCCCGGCGAACAGGGCTGGTGGCGGGTCGCGATCGATGAAACTGGGCCCGGCGCGGACTATGGCTTTCTGATCGACGACGACCCGACGCCCTATCCCGATCCCCGGTCGCTATGGCAGCCCAACGGCGTGCACGGCCTGTCGCGCATCTACGATCCAGGCGCATTCCAGTGGTCGGATAAGAAATTCCACGCCCGGCCTCTCGCCAGCGCCATCGTCTATGAGCTCCACATCGGCACGTTCACCGCCGAAGGCACACTCGACGCGGCCATCGCCAAGTTGGATTACCTGGTCGAGCTTGGCATCACGCACGTCGAACTGATGCCGGTGGCGGCTTGGGCTGGCGACCAGGGATGGGGCTACGATGGCGTGGCGCTCTATGCCGTGCATCAGCCCTATGGCGGCCCCGACGCGCTCAAGCGGTTTGTGAATGCGGCCCATCTGAAAGACCTGGTCGTGTTGCTCGACGTGGTCTATAACCACTTTGGCCCGGTGGGCAATTACGCCGGCAAATACGCGCCCTACATAACGGACTCGCACCACACCCCGTGGGGTGGAGCAGTGAATCTCGAGCAAGCGGGCTCCCATCATGTGCGCCGCTTCTTACTGGACAACGCGATCATGTGGATGCGCGATTACCACATCGACGGCCTGCGCCTCGACGCCGTCCATGCCTTCATCGATCGCTCTGCGATTCACTTCCTTGAGCAATTAAGCCAGGAGGTCAATGTCTTAGGGGCATCGTTGGGCCGGGAACTGGTAGTGATCGCCGAGAGCGATCTGAACGACCCGCGCCTGGTCACGCCGCGCGAGGCTGGCGGGTACGGCATGGACGCGCAGTGGAGCGACGATTTCCATCACGCGCTCTTCACGCTCCTCAGCCGTGAGCCGTTGGAGGGAGCCTACTACTCCGACTTCGGATCGCTCGCACAGTTGGCCAAGGCGCTGGAGCGAACCTTCGTGTACGACGGCATCTACTCCCGCTATCGGCATCGAGTGCATGGCCGGCCCGCCGGCAACCTCTCCCAACATCATTTCATCGGCTTCATCCAGGATCACGACCAGGTGGGCAATCGCGCCGTCGGCGACCGGATTGCCGAGATTGCCGGCTTCGATCGCGCCAAAGTCGCCGCGGCCATCGTGCTTACCAGCCCCTTCGTTCCCATGCTGTTCCAGGGCGAAGAATGGGCAGCCTCCTCCCCATTTCAATTCTTCGCCGATCACGAGGACCCCGAGATGGCGCGGCTGGTTTCGGAAGGGCGGAGACGCGAGTTCGCGGCCTTCGGCTGGAATCCGGATTCGATTCCCGACCCCGAAAAGCGGGAGACATTCGAGCGCTCAAAGTTGAAGTGGAATGAAATCGGCGAGTCTGATCACGCCGGGATGCTGGCCTGGCATCGCGATCTGATTCGCCTGCGCAGGACCACTCCCAGTTTGAATGACGGCGAGCCAGGAAACACCCGCGTCTGCTTCGACGAAAAACAAAAGTGGCTGCTCATCGAGCGCGGCGCAGTCAGCGTCTGCTGCAACCTGGGCGCGTCCGGCCATTGCTTCGAAATGTCGCCGGGCAGCCGCATCGTCCTGACATCGGGCGATGAAGTCAGCTTGAACGAAAACTCCATCTCGCTGCCCCCGGACACGGTCGTCATTGTCGTTCGCGAATGAGACTCCGAGCCAATTTAAGCGCTCCAGTCCCCACCGGCCAAGCCGACCGCGGCAGATGAAACTGCGTGCATCATCCATCGAGCGCCCCGGGGCCCCCGGCGACAGGTCTTCGTCGCTGGGGTAGGTGGTCGACGGGTGAGTGGAAGCAAAGCCAGCCGTTCACCGTGGGCATCTTACACTTCAACGATGTCTCTTGTCAGAAGTGGCGAATCGATTCCACATTGCTCGGAGCCGGCGGCGTGTGCGTCGGACCGCTGCCGCCGGAGCGCTCCACGCGGCTCTCCAGCGACCGGCTCACCAGCTCCCTCGAACCCAGTCCGATCGCCAAAGCCAGAGTGAGCACAATGCCTCCAAACAGAATTCCAAAAGCCAGTTCCACGATCTCGCCGCCCACCTCAAGATGGTCGAGCACCATCGCCGCCGTGAGCACCAGCACCAGCCATTTTACTCCCAGGGAAAGAAAGCGCGCGTACTGCAGTTGCGCATTCACCGCCCCGATCAGCACCGAACGCGCCAGGTAGCGCGCAATCAGGTTGCCCGCAATGAGCAGAAGAATCGCGCCGACGGCGTGCGTGAGATACGGCAGCAACGAAATGGGAAGCGCCGTCCCCGTGGCATACGACGTATCGAACGCAGCCACGCCGATAATCAAGCCCATCAGCACGCACACCCAGAACGAGACCCTCGCTGCAAGCTCGGTCGGCGAACTTGTCGGCGCCCATTCGACGTTGCCTCGATTCCGCGCCATGCGCTCGTCAAATTTAAAAAGCAACAGCACCCGCCGCAGCAGAGCCGAGATCGCCATGCCCGCCAGGGTAAACAGTCCCAGCGCCACAAAAAACGCAAGAATCCCCGGCAGCACTGCGATCAGCAACGACAACACCCGCAGCAGCGATTGGTGCAGCGCGTCCGACATGTGCCGCCATATCGAAACATCTTCGCCATAAACTGGCGGCGCCTGGTAAGGGTTTACCTGCATCATGAGAGCAGAGATGTTCATCATGGTTTCGACTCCTTCAACGGCTTCTTGCCGGCGCGACCGTACTCGTCAGGCACAGCACACGCAGCGATCATGAGTTAAACCGATCCGGCCAGCGCCATCGTGACACTAAATACGGCTTGTCAGCGTCGTAGGCAGCGGCCACAGCTTCTATATGCCGTTCGGAGCCGGTTCCCGCCGCCGTAATGTTGATGTGTCCCGCAACCCAGGCCAGGTAAAGCGGAATGAGCGCGCCCAGCAAGTGGCCGCGATTGATGGTTCGCAGCCGGTAGGCAATCAGAAAATCGAAGACAATGCGCGCCCAGAGCGCCTCGGGCATGCGAAATTCGGGCGCGTCGGTAACCGAGAGGCGCTTCAGTCCCAGCAGCGAGTTGGGCGGAAGCACCAGCGACCAGATCTCCTGCAGGTTGGTGTAGGCAAATCGAAACGACTCGACCAGGCGCTGCACTTCGCCGGCTTTGTCGCTGATGGACGCGTCGCTCGTTGGCGCGTCGAGATTGGGCCGGCGCAAAGCAGGCATCCGCCGCGGACGCTGCCAGATGGCAGCCTTGGCCTCGATGTCGGCAAACAACGAGCCGGTTACCAGGGAAAGAATCGCGTTGATGTCGGTACCGGCGGGCTGGGGAAGGGGGCGCAGGCCCACCTCGAATTCGTCGGTCGCGAAGCCCGCCGCAACTGCCTCGTTCACCGGCCAGATCAGAGCATCCGCCTGGTTCGAATTGGTGAAGCGCTGCGCAGCCATTGCAAGGCGTTCAGCCATGCGCAGCGAAAGCCCCGTATCGATGGCCTGGGGAAACCGCACCGGCGATGCGAAAAGGGCCCGCGTCAACGGATAGAGAATCGCTGAGTTGATCAGGCCCGCATGTGCGGGCAGGGTATAGCAGGGCATGGCCAGATCAACCTGCGTGGCAGCCACGGCCTGCGCCAGGCTCCGCAGAGCCGCAGTGCTCAGCGATCCCGCCCCCGGACCCAGCATCAGCACCGCGCGCGCCTCCGTCTCCCGCGCAAGCTGGAAAGCATTTTGAAAGTCCGCGGCGGTGGATGTCCACGCAGCGTTGGTCGGCGGAGCAGCAATCATCCGGTCTGCCGGGAACAGCCTCGATGTGGCCTCGCCCTGCGTCGCCACCACCAGCTCTTCCACCGGGAACGCTTCAGCCAGGTTCGCCAGTAATATCTCCATTTGCTCGGGAGGCATTGCGGCCGCCAGCACCAGCAGGTTCGCCACCGGACGGGCGGGGGCTGAACTGGTATCGGGAATCGGATTTGCAGTCGCCATGGTTGTCAAAAAATTTGGCGCGTCGGGCGCAGGTTCTTCTCGCAGGCCAGGAGTTGTCTATAGCGATAGGATGCCTGAAATCGGTATGCGAAGCCACGCGGGCCGATTATTCAGCTCATAGAGCAGCTCGTATAGCGCCTTTTCCAGCAAGTATGCTTCGAACAACGCTTGCGCCTGGTCGACTGGAGGCAAAAGCGCCGGGTTGATTGCAATCGTCTCACGATAGGACGCCAGAAATCCCGCCGAAGCCGCATTCTCCAGCCAGCGCGCCCATGCGCCAAGCGATTCGGAAGCAGCCGCTTGGCTGCCTTCGCCGGAGCGCTCAAGGTATCGATCCAAGGCTGCGTGCGTGGCATAGGAAAACGACCGGATCATTCCAGCCACATCCTTCAAGGGTGACTGTTTTCTTCGCCGTTCAGCCAGGGATCGCGCCGGCTCCCCTTCAAAATCCAGCAGCACGAAATCGGCCGGCTCGCCGTCTCTGCCGGTGCGCAGCGTCTGTCCCAGGTGAAAATCTCCATGAATCCTGATTCGAAGCCCGGCCGCCTTCTCGTCCGCGATCGAGCGCGCGCGGCCCAGCAACTCCACGCGCCGCGACAGCAGCAGCGCGGCCGAGTCGGCCGTGGCCTCATCGAGGTTGGCCAACTGCGGCCTGAGCGCCTCCAGTGTCGACCGAAGCTGCGCTTCGATACGTTCCGCGTCGGCGCTCAGATCCTCCGCCGTAAACGGCTCGGGCGAAAACCCGGGATTATCGGTGTGACTCGAAAGGGCAAGATGCATCTCGGCGGTCCGCTTGCCGAGAAGCCGAGCCGCCTCAAGCAGCGGACCGGCCGCTTCTGCCTGCTGAGGCATCGGTTCCGGCGCCCGCAAAAAGCTCGGCGCCCCTGTTTCGACCGGGGGAGCCGACACCGGGACTTTCTCGAAGACCAGCGCCAATTGCTCCAGAAACCACGCCCAGCCGTCGCCGTGGTTCTCAACCAACCCCTGCAGCATGGCAACGGTCGTCTTCTCCCCGTTTGCGGGAGTGATCGAAATCTCGCCCAGGAACGGAGGAATGTGCGGAAAGCGCGCGATCTCGGTCAGGAATCGCCCTATCTCAACGTCAGGGTTTTCGCCCGGCTGCAGGCGCCGGAAGAGCTTGAGGATCAGCTCTCTCCCATAAATAATCGACGTATTCGATTGCTCCGCCGAACCCACGCGCGAGATCATTCGATGCGCACTGTGCGCTTCGACAAACGCCGTGGAAGCGCGCGCGTCCAGCCGCCCTCCCGGCGGAGCCGGATCTCCCGCCGACGGCGATTCGCGAGGCTGCATCCTCTGTGCGCCCGATATAGGCCCAGGCGGTGCGCTCGATCGCGGGCGCGCGGCTGCTTCCCCCGGCTGTGCGCTCAAAGGAACAGGCGGGGGCGGGTTGGCCCCCGGGTCACGCGGCATCGGATGCGGTGCTTCGGCCGGCTCGCCATGCGTCTCAATGGAATCCTCGACTTGCGGCGCAGCCAGCCGCTCCGTCGAGCCAGCGTCCATGATCCTACCCGGCAATGCCTCTGTCGCGCTCACGGATGGAATGCCCCATTCTCCATCGCCCGCGCTGTTTCCATTGGCGAGCGCAAGCGTCCCATTGCATTCGATCAGCTTGAGCAAATCCTGCTGGAAATCGCTGCGGGCCGCGGCGTCATGAAGAACCACTGCGCTTCCGTCGCCGCTGAGCGTGGCCACAATCCTCTCCGGATGGCCCGCTCTGACCGCTTCGATCTCTGCGCCGGAGCTGAGTGCCAGCGGAATCTGGTAGATGTCGGAGGGCCCATCCACATAGGTGATCTCAAAGAAAAGCAGCGCGGGAGGCATCGGGTCGGCGTGCGGCGGCTCATTCGACTTGAAACGGTCACACCCCGAAGCCGATGCCAGTTCAACCCAGTTGCGAACTCTCGACCCTTGAATCTTGCGTGTCTTGGCTCCAAACCAGCGCTGTTGAGGCAGCCAGGTTGGCAGAGCGTTCTCCAGCACGGCCTTGCCCCGCCCGGAAAGAAACTCAGCCCAGCCGCGGGCAGGCATCTCCAGCGCGAACGTCTCTTGCGCAGCGCCTGCCTCCTGTGTCTGCTCTTCGACCTCGGGCGGCGGCGACGATTCGATGGCCGGCGCCTGCAGTTCGAGCCAGAGAAACGAGTAGGGCGCCAGCGTGAGCGAATAGGGCTCTTGAGTGACGGTGGGAAACGGCACATAGCCGATCATCTCCACCGGCTCCAATCCCGCGTGGGCAGACAGGTCGAGCGAGACAGGCTGCGCAAAGCGGCTCAGGTTGGCCACGCACAGGACGGTCTCGTGCGTTCCGTCCTCGCGGTCGAGGTTTCTGAGGTAGGCCAGAATCTTCCGGTTGGCCGGATTCAGAAAGGTCAGCGTGCCCCGGCCGAAAACCTGAAACAGCTTGCGCAGCGCAATCATGTTCCGAGTCCAGTGCAGCAGGCTTGACTGGTCGCTGAGCTGCGCCTCCACGTTGACCACCTGGTATCCGTAAATCGGATCCATGACCACCGGGAAATAGAGCCGGGCCGGATCGCACTTCGAAAAGCCCGCGTTGCGGTCCGAGTTCCATTGCATCGGCGTGCGCACCCCGTTTCGGTCGCCCAGGTAGATGTTATCGCCCATGCCGATCTCGTCACCGTAGTAGAGAATGGGAGTGCCCGGAAAGCTCATCAGCAGCGAGTTCAACAGCTCGATGCGCCGGCGGTTATTGTCCACCAGCGGCGCCAGCCGTCGCCGGATGCCCACGTTGATGCGCATGCGCGGATCGGCCGAGTAGGCGAAATACATATAGTCCCGCTCGTCGTCGGTCACCATCTCCAGCGTCAGCTCGTCGTGGTTGCGCAGGAACAATCCCCACTGGCAGTTGTCGGGAATCGGCGGCGTTTGCGCCATGATGTCGGTAATCGGCAGACGATCTTCCTGGCGAAGCGCCATATAGATGCGCGGCATCAGTGGAAAATGAAATGCCATGTGGCACTCGTCGCCGTCTCCGAAATAGGGGCGCACATCCGCCGGCCACTGGTTGGCTTCGGCAAGAATCAGCCGGTTTGCGTATCCGGCATCGATCGCCGCCCTGATCATCTTGATCACGGCGTGTGTCTCGGGCAGGTTTTCGCACGAGGTCCCGTCTCGCTCGCACAGATAGGGGATCGCATCCATGCGCAACGCGTCCACGCCCATGTCGAGCCAGAATCGCATCGCCTTCAGGACCTCTTCCAACACCTGCGGATTGTCGAAATTCAGATCCGGCTGGTGCGAGAAAAATCGATGCCAGTAGAAGGCCTTCGCCGTCTCATCCCACGTCCAGTTGGATTTTTCGGTATCGGTGAAGATGATGCGCGCGTCTTTGTAAAGCCGGTCCGAGTCCGACCATACGTACATGTTTCTCTGCGCCGAGCCGGCCGGAGCCTGCCGCGCGGCCTTGAACCACGGGTGCTGATCGCTGGTATGGTTAATGACCAGCTCGATCATCACCTGCATGTTGCGCTGGTGAGCCGCATCCAGAAATGCCTTGAAGTCGTTCAGCGTTCCGTACGACGGGTTGACGTCGATGTAATTCGATATATCGTAGCCGTCATCGCGCAGCGGAGAAGGAAAAAACGGCAGCAGCCAGATGCAGGTAATTCCAAGATCCTGCAGATAGTCGAGCCGAGTGAGCAACCCCGGAAAATCGCCGATGCCGTCACCGTTCGAATCGGCGAACGCCCGGACATGCAACTCGTAGATGATCGCATCCTTGTACCAGAATGGATCGGTCGCGCTGGCCAGCTTCTTCACTGTAGGTTTCACCCTCTGCTTGGATGCGATTCCACCATCCCGCGCCACAGCTCGGGTGCCGGATACTCGACGGGCAGTACCAGCAGTGGGCGAACGCCGTCAGGCGTATTGAGATCTTAAGTTTTCGGAAACCGCGGTCGTGGGCCGCTAAGGCACAGACTCGCTCCGCGGCTAGCGAGTTCCTACCCCGCGCGGCGCTAGCGTTTCTTCGCCGACTTACCGACCGGCTTCTTTGCCGCCGGCTTGTGCGGCTTCGCCGGGTGCGCTTTTGTCTTGATAGGAGCTGGTTTCGGCGGTGCCTTGGCATGAGGCTTCGGGGCAGCCTTTCCGGCGTGTTTGGCCGCCGGCTTGTTCGAACTCTTGGCGGGCGGAAGGGGTTTTGTGGGGAGTTTAGCCGCCTCTGCCGCCTTCGCCGGAGGCGAATGCTTATTGCCATTCGGTTTGACGGACGATTCGGGCCTGGCCATGGCTTCCGCTTTTGACGGTCCCGATTCCGACTTGGCCGTCGATTGCTTATCCGCCGCCAAAGGGTTCTCCAAAACCGCCCTCTTCTCAGCCGACCCAGCCTTATTCGCGGGGGGTTTTGGAGCTACCGGCTCAGCCTCGGATTCTTCCTCGTCCTCCTCGCCCTCCTCGACGGAGTCTTCCTCGGTCGCGTCCACATCCAAATCAACCTTGGGGACGCTCAGTCCCAGGTCGACCTCATCCTCGTCACCGCCAATATCGTCCAGGTCTTCCTCATCCAACGACTCCTCGGCTTCTTCGTCATCGTCGAACGATTCCTCCTTGATCTTGGCTTCCGCATTCCGTTTGGCGCGGGGCCGTTTGATGCTGACCTGAGGCGGAGGAGCGGGCGGCGAATGAGGCTCCAGCCAGGCTCGCTGTTCCTCTGCTGTCGTCAGCTTGCCATCGATCAACTCCAGGAAAATGCCCTGCACCAGCTCGTTGTATCCCGCTAGTTCCGGGGTGATCCGCATCTCCTGCATCAACGCATAGGGGATCTTCTGGCGAAATTCCGGCCACACCTTCAGGAACTGGCTGTAACGTTCCTGGATCGCCTGCGACTTTCCTGTAAATCCAAGCCATAGAACAGCTTCTGGGTCATAGCTCGTGAAAAGCTTGAACCCGGCGGAGGGCTCGGCATACGCCTTCGATAACAGCACCTTGGCAAACTGTGCCGCCATCGCATCCAGATTGTTCCACTCCTCCACAAAGCCGGGACGAAGCATCAACTTTTTGAGGGCCGCTACGTCCTTGGGCGCAAGTTTCAGGGTAAGCAGTTGCATCTGCGCCGCTGACATGTCGGCGTGAACGCCTTGCACGAGCAACTCCACTGCCAGATCATGAAGCGCTTTCAGCTTTTCCTCGTCCGCCTTGGCTGCGGTCCAGCCCGGATAAAGGACTGCCATCCAGCCCTCTTCTTCGAGCGCCTTCAACACCTTCAGCCCATCCTCTTCGTGGCCAATCTGCTCCAGCTCGCGGCTGCGCGCATGGTCTGAAAGCGACTCGATCACACCCTCGCCCTTGGCATTTTCGTAACGGGTCCGGGTCCTGTCGTCCAACTCCCAACCTAACCGGACCCGATAGCGGGTGGCGCGTATCAGTAGCGCCGGCTCCTCAAGGAACCCATAGTTGGACACCAGGCGCAGGTTTCGTGCCTCGATATCCGCAGCCCCATTCAACGGATCCATCAGCAGACCGAACGAGCCTTCGTTCAGCGAAATCGCCATCGAATTCACGGTAAAGTCGCGCCGGCGCAGATCCTCCTGAATTGAGGCCGGGTGAAAAACCGGCATGCCGGGCTTCGGATATTCGACCCGGTGCGTACTGATCAGGTCGACTCTGACCGTCCCGGGGAAACAAAGATAGAGACTGCGCGACGCCTCGTCCTCGCCCCAAATTTTTGCTCCGCGATTCTCCAATGATTGCTTGAGTTTGAGAGCATTTCCATGTACCGCCACTTCAAGTTCGCGAACCGCATGCCCGCTGGTCAGGTCGCGAACTGCATCCCCGGTGAGAAAGAGGATCGTCTCGCCCTCGCGGGCTGCCTCGCGTAACTCGAGCAGTGCATGCCGCTGGTCGGCAGAAAGCCGGTTCTCCAGCAGATAGATATAGTCGGGCATCCCTTCCCCTGCTTCCCCCGTCTCAGTTATCCGCCAAGTGACTCATGTAGTTGCGCTTAACACTCAATACGGCGGAGCTTGCAAAGCAGTACATTAACACAAGTCGAATCGCTTTACTAGGGCTTAACGAAACCACTTGAGCGAAACCGCTGCAGCTTTTCCGCGGTGCCGGTCCGGGACTGCAATTCCGGGAATGGGATAAGGCGATAGTGCCCGGTTCCGCGAGCCAGACCAGGCGCATAAATCGGGGTGTCACGCCCGCCAGCCGTGCGACAATCCTATCCGATGGCCTCCGCTCGCAAACCGGTGATCGTACGCAAGTTCTCCCGGGATTGGTGCGCCGGATACGCCGGGCCGGGTTTCGCCCGCGATCCGGTTGAACTGGAGATCCTCGACCTGACCGGTAAGGTCGTCCGCATGGGGTGGGACCAGGTCAAGTGGGTGTGTTATGTGCGCGACTTCCCCGCCGCAACTTCCGATCCGGCAAACCCCGAGCGGATGCTGCGCCGTCGTTTCCTGGTTCGTCCCCGAATCGCCGGACTCTGGCTGCGACTAATCCTGACCGACGGCGAAGAACTGGAAGGCCTGGCGGCCAACGACCTGTCGCTGATCGAGGGCCCAGGGCTGCTGCTGACTCCGCCCGATACTCGTTCCAACACCCAGCGCATCTACGTCCCGCGCCAGGCCATCCAGTCCCTTGAAGTTCTCAGCCTCATCGGAGCTGTCCGCAAGCGCCAGGCGCCGGTTGCTGCCGAAACCGATCAGCCCGGCCTATTCCCCGGCGACTCCGAAATCGGCTAAAGCACCACGGTAAAAGTCCGCCGTCAGCGCCAGCACTCTCCGGTCCATGAAATGCTCCTGAACCCAATATCTGGCTGCGGCGCCCATCCGTCGGCGCCGTTCGGGGTCACCGAGCAGCGTCAGGACGGCCTCAACAATGGCTTCCGGGTGTCCGGGCGGAATCAGCAGCCCGGTCACCTCCGGCAATACTGAATCACGCGAGCCGGTCGAGATGGTCGTAATTACAGGGACACCGGTGGCCGCGGCTTCCAGCACCACGTTGGGAAATCCTTCCCGCCACGTCGGAAGCACCATCACATCCATCACCCGGTAGTAATCCACTGTGCTGGGAACGAAGCCGGTGCAATGGATGCGCGGATGGCTCTCGATTGCTTTGACGGTCTTGTCGTCGAGGGCGTCCTCGGCCCTGTCAAACCAGCCGACCAGCAGCAAATGGGCCTCCTGCTCCGACTTCAGAATTGCGTCAAATGCTTCAACCAGTTCCGGCACTCCTTTGTCGCGCGTCAGTCGCCCCACAAAACCGACTACTGGCGCCGGGCGGGGAATTCCCATCACTGCGCGCATTCCGCTTGGACCAGGCTGATACCGATCCATGTCGACGCCGTTACTGCTGCCATCGCCGAGCAGGCGCAGCTTGCGGCTCGGCGCGACACCCAGCGTCTGCGCTTTCTCGAGCAGGCTCCCGCTGTTGCACAGCACCACATGAGCACTGGCTGCGGCCACCTGTTCGGCCGCCAGAAGAATCACCCGCTTGAAACCGGTTGCACTCTCAAGCTTCAGGCCGCGAAGCATATAGATTCGCCGGGGAACCCCGCTAAGCCATGCCGCCACGCTGCCCAGAAATCCGGCCTTGGGCGTGCTGAATTCCACGATGGCCGGCTTCAGCCGGCATAGCAACCGCCACAACCTGACCAGCGAAATCAGATCCCTGAACGGCGAAATCTCCCGACAGATAGGAATCGCATGGAACTCGACTCCCTCCTGGGCAGCGGTTTGCTCGAGCAACGCTCCCGGGCTCGAAACCACCATCATCCGGAAGCCGGCCTCGCTCAGGGCCCGCAATCGGCTCCTGAGGACCAGGCAGGTCTGTGGATGAGTCACTCCGACTACGCACAAGGGAAGCGCGACTGCCCGCAAGGACAAGGTTCGAGCAGACTCGTTATTTGCCGCCATCACCATTCAGGATCACCCGACCCGGAGCAACTGACAGTCCCGCATGAAAGCCCGCAAGCTGCGGCGCGGCAACTGTTTCCAGTGTTCGGGGGAGTAACGACCAAAACTGTAGCAATTTGAGACAAAACAGAACGTGACGCTGAACACAGATGAAAAATAACCGATTCGACCAGACTTATCACTTAACGGGAAACTCATGGCGCAAAGACTCAGGGTGCTTTTGCTCATCCCCCATCTCGGCGGCGGGGGCGCCGAGCAGGTGACTGCGTTGCTGGCGCGGGGACTGTCGCGGCACAAATACGAGTTGCATCTGGGCCTGGTCACTGAGAGCAACTCGGCTCAAAAGGCTCTCCCCCCCTGGGTCCAGGTCCATTTATTGGGCGCCCTAAGGGTCCGCCTCGCGGCGTTGAAGCTTTTGCGATTGGTTCGGAATGTTCGGCCCGACCTCGTCCTCTCCGGGATGGCCCACCTGAACTTTCTGGTGCTTCTGCTTCGCCCCCTGTTTCCGCCCGGGACCCGGGTAATCGTCCGCCAGAACACGACCGTTACATCGGCCCTTGCCGGCGCCGGCCTGCCCTGGTACACGTATTTCCTCTACCGGCTGCTTTATCGCCAGGCCGACCGCATCATCTGCCAGTCGCGCGACATGGCCGACGACCTGGCGACCGCTCTGGGCACCCGCCAGGAGCAGATCGCGGTTCTGCCCAATCCAGTCGACTTGGCCACCATTCGCGACGCAACCGAAAACCCCAACGGGCAGGGCGTTCATTGGCGCGGGCCCGGCCCTCATCTGCTTGCCGTTGGCCGCCTGGCCCACGAAAAGGGCTTCGACCTGTTGATCGAGGCCCTTCTCGTGGTTCGCCGGGTGTTTCCTCATGCCGATCTGGTCGTCGCCGGTTCCGGGCCCGCGGAATGCGCGCTCAAAGCCCAGAGCGCTTCGCTGGGTCTCGAAGCTGAAGTTCGATTCGCCGGCCAAGTCGACTGCCCTTACATCTTCTTCCCGGGCGCGTCGCTCTTTGTGCTCTCGTCGCGGTATGAAGGCATGCCCAACGCACTTCTTGAAGCCGCTGCCGGGGGCCTGCCCATCGTCGCCACGCCCGCATCCGGCGGAGTGGTCGATCTGCTCGGCGTCCGGCCTGGCGCCTGGATCGCGCCCCAGGTTTCAGCATCGTCGCTGGCCTCAACCCTTTTGACGGCCCTCAGTTCCCTTGAGCCCGGCCAGCGCTTTCCCGCTCCACAATCGCATACCCGGACCCCTGAAAGGCCGCTGGCAGCCTACGTCGGATAGGCTTGCCGCGCGAGACGACCCCGCTCTTGAGAAATGAAACACCACTTTTTCCAAATCAATTTTTCTTCATTGACATCCACATGCAAAAAGATGTTTCCTGATACTAACTTTTCCTTTTGAGCTGTAAGTGAATGACCCCTTCAAGGGTCAGAACCGCCGTTGACTCATCTGCGCTTGCGGGCGCCATCGCGCCCTGCCATGAAGTAATTTGAAGTTGCCTTGAGGGATTTCGTGTTCGGCCTCTTTCTTCTTGCCACTGTTGCATCGCTACTGATCGTCTCCGCCATTCCAGTCTCGCAGTCAACCCCCGGACCCAGACTCGATAATTCGAAAGACCCCCTCCCGCCGTGGAGACTCCGTGTCCTCGCCCCCCGGCCGGCCCGCCCCGCATTCCCCCTTCTTCAGTTGCCTGGGGAGTTCGCCTTCGAGCGCGCCCTTGAAGCTTATGAGGAGCTGATTGACGCCACCTGCGCCACGAGGCGCGGGTGAGGCACGCTGCCCTGCTCATTCCCACCCTCGACCGCATGGCGGGAGCCGAGCGCCAGGTAATTCTGCTAGCCAAAGGCCTGCGCCGCCGCGGCTGGCGGGTGAGCGTCGTGGCCCTCTCTGGCGCTGGGAGCCCGGCTGCCTCCGACCTGATCGACGAGGGCGTCGCCTTTTTGAGCCTTGGCTTTCGAAGAGGATTGGCTGACCCCGGCGGCTGGCTTCGCTTCAACCGCTGGCTGCGCGTTGAAAGGCCCGACATCGTCCACGCTCACCTGCCCCACGCCGCTTGGCTTTCGCGCTGGTCGCGCCTCTGTGCCCCGCGTCCGGTGTTCATCGACACGCTGCACAGCTCATCCACCGGCGGCCTTGGCCGCCGCCTGGGTTACCGTTTCAGCCGCTGGCTGCCGCATCGCGTCACCGCCGTCAGTCATGCCGTCGCCAAATCGCATCTCCAGGCCAGAATGGTCAACCCCGCCGCGCTTTCCATTATTTCCAACGGTGTCGGTACCAATGAGTTCGGGCCCAACCTGGAGACGCGTGCTGCGGTGCGCCGCGAACTGCCGCTCGGCGATGGCTTCCTATGGCTCGCCGCCGGCCGCCTCGAGCCGGTCAAGGACTATCCCACGCTGCTGAGCGCAATGGCCCAGCTGCACCCATCCGCGCGGCTTGTCATTGCAGGAATCGGCCCATTGCGAGACGCGCTTCAAAATCTGTCCGAGCGCCTCGGCCTGGGAAACAGGGTCACGTTTCTCGGTTTCGAGACCGATATGAAACGCTGGTTTCAAGCCGCCGACGGATTCGTTCTCTCCTCACGCTGGGAAGGCCTGCCCACGGCCTTGATCGAGGCCGCCTCCTGCGGCCTGGCCGCCGTCGCCACCGACGTTCCCGGAGTAGACGAAGTCATTGTGGACAAAGTGACCGGTCTGCTGGCCGCCCCCGCGGACCCCGATGCGCTCGCCGCCGCCATGAAAACGGTCATCGAGATGCCGTACGCGCAACGCGGCGAAATGGCCGCGCAGGCCCGGCGGAGGGCTCTCGAACGATTCAGCCTCGAAACCGTGCTCGACAGTTGGGAAGATCTCTACCGCAATCTGCTGAATGCGTGACCGGCCCAAATCGCCGCCGGCCTGCCGCGCCTCCCGAAGGCCTTCCCGCCTTCCGCTCTCTCTTCACTTCCCGCGCCAACGCCGCGCACGATACCGCCATAGCGCCACCCTCTCAAAGATCCGCTCCCCAAGCGGCAGGTCTCCTGCCGGGCACTCTTTCGCCACCCAATCGAATGAGGTGAACTGACCGAGATGGCCGCGCAGAAAGGCCACCAGATGGTCGAACTCCTCGTCGCCCGAGGTGCTCGGATGCATGCAAATCGTCCATAGCCCCTGGCGCTTCTCCACCGGGCCCCACAACTGCTGCGGAATCCACGTAACGCCGCCACGCAGGAACGGCATCCGCGCAAAACCATCGGACACGAAGTCTATGCCCTCCGCCTTGAGCGCCCGCAGCGTGCCCTGATCGAAGCCGTGTTTCGGCGCGATCCATAGCTTCGGATCGAGTCCGTGCCCGCGCAGTATGCGCAACCCCTCCGCAATCCAGCTCCGCTGCCGGTCGGCCGGGATGCCGGCAAACTCCGATCGCGGGTGGAGCGGCACCATGCTTGGCCCCTTGCCGAGGGTCAGGTGACGATAGCCGTGCAGCGCAATCGTGGCTCCCGCAGATTCCAATGCCTGCATCTTCCGCCAGAATCCGGGATCGGGGGCTGAGCCTTCGAGCTCCGCATCCTGGTTGGCGGGAACGACCGCCAACATGGGCTTTACGCCCAGCTCATCGATCATTGAGAAGTAACGCGCCCACCGAGCGGCCGGCATGGCCGGACAAAGATCGTCGAGCCGTAGCAGGTACCGGGCCGGACTCAGGAGCGATCCGCTCATCGCGCCCTCTCGCCTTCCGCGCGAGCCAGAAGCCTTTTCGCCCAATATCTCAAAAAAAAGAACGTGCTCACCGTCCACATTGAAGTGGCCAGTGCTATGCCCGCCACTCCCAACCAGCGCATCAGCACCAGGTTCAACACAATGTCCACTCCAAGGTTGATGGCCCCGCAGGCAAGCACCAGGTCGGTGCGCAGCATGGCAACCAGAAAGCGGTAATATACGCGGCTGGTCACGAAAAAAGGAATCTGAATCGCGTACATCGCGAGAGTTTTCGCAACCACCTCCGTATCCCGCGTTTGAAATGCGCCGTGCTGGAATGCAATTCGAACCAGCAGGTGCGAACTCACGATCGTCAGCCCGGCTACCGGCAAGGCCGCGATGGCCGTAATTCTGACCCAGGTGTCGACCGTCTTCCGGCAGGCGGTCCACTCCCGTTGTGCGATGATGCGCGAGAAATGCGGCACGATCGCCGTCGAGACCGCGCCTGCGAGCAGCATCGCCACCACGCTGACAAAGCGATTGGCATACACCAGCGCCGAGACGCTGCCCGCCGGCAACATTGCGGCCATCGACTGATCCACCAGCAAGCCGCCCGAAGCCACTACGCTGCTCAGCAGCACCGGCCCATATTGACGTCCCACCGTCCGGGTCGCCTCCGTCATTCCATGCCAGCGCAGGCTGAAGGCGTAGCCGTGCGAATTCATCATGCGCGCCACCACGGCCGCATGAATGAGCGACCCGGCCAGAGTCCCATACACCATGGCCCAGATGCCGATCCGTCCGCCGAAGGCCAACGAGCCGATGATGATCGAGATGGAGATGACGATCGGCGCCAGCGCGGGAAGCGCGAAGCTCTCCACCGTGGTCAGCACCGCCGTGCAATTGGTTGCGATTCCGGTCATCAGAATCACCGGCAGCAGCGCGTAGAAAAGCCGTATCGAAAGATCAAGCTTGGCTACTGGAAAGTGCGATGCGATCAGCGGGAAGAAGCCTCGCGCTCCCAGAGCCATCGCAGCCGTTGCCGCCGCCAGAAGCAAGCACATCCACAGCATGGAGTTTGAGAGCAGCTGTCGCGCGCGCTCGCGGCCCTCCAGTTCCCTCACCCGCACCAGCGTCGGAATCAACGCCTGGTTCATCGACTCCGAGATCAAGTTGACCAGCAGCCCGGGAATGAGCGCCGCGGCCAGAAACGCATCCATCGCGTCGGAGCGGCCATAGACGCCCGCCACCGCAATCTCCTTGCCCAGCGCGGCCAGCTTCACCACCACTCCTACAGCGCCCACTGAGAGGGCCGCACGCAGGATTCCGCGGTTCACGCTGTTGTGTTTCGTGGGCGGGCCATTGGAGTCCGCGGCTATCGTTTCAGCGCATTCGTAGTTAATCACTGGGTCTGCTCAGTCTGCCCCACAGCCAGCGCCCGGGCGCGTTGTCCCGTGGGCGCCGGAAAGCAGCCGGCCAGACCCTCCGGATCGTCTACAGCCAGCCGCCCTGCTATCGCCGTCAGCGCCAGCAGCAGCCATGTCGTCCGGCTCTCTTCCACTGTCGCCGTCAAGGAGGTAATCATCCATACGGCCAGGGACGTGACCAGGGCCACCCGCAATAGCCCGCGGGTTCGAAGCGTCGCAATCACCGCCATCGCCACAATCGCCGAAGCCAGCATCAGCGCGCAAAGGCCGCCTCCAACCGCGATGGAGAGAGCCGTGTTGTGTGCCGTGTCGAGGGGAGCCAGTCCGGCTGCCGCCACAAACGTGCCCGCTCCCGTGCCCGCCAGCGGCGCCTCCCGGAACGCATGCCAGCCTGTCGCCCAGATGTTGAGCCTCTGATTCAGATCGCCGCCGTGAAGCTGCTCCGGAATCGTCGCCAGCCGCTCGAATATCTGGTGCGGGATGGCGAGCCATAGCCCCGCAGCCGCGATAGGCAGCGCCATCGCAGCCGCCAGCACCGCTCTCTTGTGCCCCCACCCGAGCAGAATTGCGCACCCCGCCAACGCTGCCATGGCCGCCACAAAGCCTCCGCGCGATGCCGTAAGCAACACGGCAAACAGCCCCAGCGGCATATACCCGATCGCCACCCCCCGCGCCCACCGGCGCGATTCGCTGGTGATAAGCAGCGCCGCCAGCGGGAATCCCAGATCCAGGAACCGCGCCACATCGTTCGGATCCTGTCCATAAGCCGCAAACCGCATCCGCCCGGCCGCAATCGCCTCGGGAGAACTGAAGTTATAGAGCGTCAGCAGAGCCAGCACCCACTCACCGGCCACAAACACGCGCAGCAAATTGCGCAGGTCTCGCGGATCGTCCGCGAACTCCCATACCAGGAAGACAATCATCGTCTCCTGGAAATAGCCGCGCATCTTTTCCAGCGTTGCCGCCCCATCGATGGTCCAAAAATAGCTCAGGCAGAACCAGGCGAACAGCGCCAGCACCATCCACTGCATCGACCCAGGCGTGCGAATGCTTCCCCGCTCAAGCACCGCCGGAATAGCGGCCAGCAACACTGCCAGTCCCAGAATCCGCGCCACGTTGCCCAGCGGCGCGCCCAGGTCAAGCGAGTACTCCCACGGGATCGCGAAGGCAGACAGCAGCAGCAGAATCCAGGCCGTTTTACGCATCAATACCTCTGCGAATAAACCAGGCCTGAATAGATCGTCACGCCGATCGTCGACTGGATAGCCGACTCCATGGTCCGGTTCCAGAGAGTTTTCGCCATCGAGTCCGGGACGAAAAGATTGTCGCCGTCGCGAATCGGTTCATCCGGATCAAGCCCGCGCAGCATCCGCTTTAGGTTGAGCGCCGTCAGCGTGCGCCCATCCTTCTCTTCACGGATCAGCACCACCTTACCCAGAGCCGCGTTCTGGCTTGGGCCCCAGGCGAGCGAAACCGCTTTCAATACGGTGAGCGCCTGCGCGGGGTCGACCGCAAAACCTCCCGGCCGGATCACGTCGCCCACCACGTACACCAGTCCAGCGCGGCTCACCTGGACCGTGTCGCCCGCAGCCAGTTCCGGGTTGTGGTCGCCCGCCACATCTGCGCCCCCCGGATCAAGCACAATGGCGTGAGAAGTCTTCGGGTCGTCGCGGTGGAATACATTCACCAGCCGCCCAGCTCCCGGTGTAAGCCCCGAGGCCGCGGAGATTAGGTCGAGCAGCCGGTGATGATACCCGTAAGGGTAAACTCCCGGCCGCGTCACCTCGCCCAATACGCTTACATCCTGGCCCGCATACGACCTCACCACCACTGAAACCAGCGGGTGCAGGAGCATGCCCTTAACTTCGAGAGCCGCTTCGATCGCCTTCGCAGCGGCCTGTTCATCCATCCCGCCAACCGGCACCTCGAGCACCATCGGCAACGTCACCGTCCCCGTGGCCGAAACCCTCACTTCCGAATGAAACTCCGGGGTGTGATATTCGCTGATCTCCAGCACGTCGCCGGGCCCGATAGCCGCCGGCATCTCAGCTCCGCCGGACGCGCCAGCCTGAGCCGGCCCCACACCTGACACTCCCGGACTGTTCCAAACCGCCGGCGCCTCTTTTGGGTTGGGGAGGCTCTTCGTCTCCTGTGTCTGCGGAAAACTGGCCACCCCGGTCGGCAACCCCGAGGTGTTCGGCGTAGGCGCCTGCGCGCGCGCCCCCAAAGCGGCCGCCAGAAGCATCAACCCCGCCACCGTGGCGCGAACTTCCCTGCGGCCCAGCGACTCCGCCGCAAGCGCCGCTCCCACCGCCGCCCAAAGCCCCGCAAAGAACGCGATCGCCATGTACAACACAAGATCGGGAGACACAGGCTTTACCGGCTCAAGCGCTGCGTCCACGACGGAAATATTCGAGCCGTGAATCCCTGCCGCCAGGCCCGCTTCCTCAACCTTCTCCAGCACCCGCATGTAAAGCTGGTGGCTTCCGTTCGCCTCCTGGCGCATGGCCGCATACTCGGTCGCTGCCTCATTCAGCTTCATGCCTTCCCCGGTGGTCTCCTCGAGGCTTTTCTCCACGAGCCGCTCCCGCTCTGCCGCCGTCTGCCAGTTACCCTTGAATCGCTCTACCAATTTGCCATCCTCGGCCAGCTTCTGCCGTTCCAGATCCTGCAACTGGCGCCCAATCTCCACCACGCGCGGAAAATTCGGTCCATGTTCCGCGCTCAGTTGAGCCTTTTCCTCTTCCAGGTCGCTCTGCCGCGCATGAATCTGTTCGAGCAGCACGGTCTGGAATCCGCCATTGCCGCCCTGCAGGCGCGCATCGCCTGCGATCACCAGCTCAGGATCGCCCTCTTGAGCGGCGCGATACTCCGCCTCGCTCAGGATGCGCTCGGTCGTGGCCCTCACCAGTTGCCGGCCCAGCTCATCCATCTCGAGAGCCGCGGAGTTGTGCTCCGTCTCGCCCGGTTGTCCATTCGCGGTTGTCTCCGGCGTGCTCAAAATCCCATGTGTCCGCTCAAAATCCGCCAACCGCCGATCGTCCTCATCCACGCGGATCTTCAACTCCTTAAGCTGCCCCTCCAGCCATCCTGATGCCTGCGCCGTCGCCAACCTCTGGGTTTCCATGTCCTGCTCGCCATAAGCGCGAATAAGCGCATTCACCACCGACGCCGAGAGCGCCCCGTCTCGCGAACGAAAGCGGATCTGAACCAGCAGCGTCCGCGGCAGCGTCTCCACATGCAGCCGATGCTCGAATCGATCCAACAGCCACGCTTGCGCGGCCGCCGAGGGCGCATCCGCGCGAAAATCAGGAAACCTGCTTGCAAATCTGCCCCGGAATCCCGGCGCCTGGTAAAGCTTCAGCCCGGCAATCACGCGCCAAGCCAACTGGTGGCTTCGCAGCACTCCGGCCAGCGTCCCGAGAGCTGTAGGCGCCGACAGAATCGAGGCCGACACCAGCGGCTCCTGCGCGTCAAGGCTCAATGAAGAGGCGGGCGAGGTGCGCAACTGGACCTTCGCGCTGGCTTCATAGGAATTCGGAGCCACCAGGCAATAAAGCAGGCACAGCAGCAACATCCCGGTCCAGATTCCCACCACTAGCCTCCGCCGCCGCGCCAGAACTTCCCAAAGCTCGCTGAACGACGTCATTGAGCCGCTCCCCTTGCCAGCCCCTGGACGCATCGCCCCCTGGAGCGTCGCACCCGACTCGCTCTGTGCATCCGGCTGAATTGGAGTATTTTCCGGCAAGGCATGGCCCCCGTCTCACACACCCCCGCCAGGCACATGGTTCGGTCGACACACGACTGCGGCCCGGAGGGAGATACCCGGTAGTGTCATCGAGCCGGAGGATTTTGTTAGTGTTTTGGATCACACCTGATTGGTGGCGGACACGAATCCCCCACTCGCCGGCGGTTACGTGACGCGCCCCACCTGCCGGTACCACTCCACCGTCCGGCGCAGTCCTTCCCGGAAATCGACCACCGGCTCGTATCCCAGCAGCTCCTTCGCGAGCCCGATGTCGGCCAGCGAATCTCTGATGTCGCCCGTCCGCGCCTCGGCGTAGGCCGGCTCGCCCCTGTAGCCCGTTAGCTCCCGCAGAATGCTGAAGGTCTCATTCAGTGTGATCCGCGTCCCCGTAGCCAGGTTCATCATTCGTCCTGACACTTTCTCCGCCGGCCGTTCGGCTGCCAGCAGATTGGCCCGCACCACGTTCTCGATGAACGTGAAATCCCGGCTTTGCTCCCCATCGCCGTAGATCGTCGGCTGCTCCCCGGCCAGCATCTTGCGGCAGAAGATCGCCAGAACTCCTGAATAGTGAGAAGCCGGATCCTGGTAGGGACCGAAGACATTGAAGTACCTCAGAACCACCGTTTCCAGCCCATACATCCGCGTAAATGCCCTCATGTAGTGCTCGCCGGCCAGCTTGGCCACCGCGTAGGGGCTGATGGGATCGGGAAGCATCTCTTCCCGCTTGGGCAGCGCGGGCGTGTCCCCATACGCCGAAGAAGAGCCGGCATAAACCACCCTCCGCACCCCGGCCTCGCGCGCCGCCACCAGCACGTTCAGTGTCGCGTCCACGCAGGCTCTGTTGGTCGCCACCGGGTCAGCAACCGACCTGGGCACCGAGGCCAGCGCAGCCTCGTGAAATACCACTTCCACGCCCGTGCAGGCCCTTGCGCACACCGCCGGATCGATCAAATCGCCTTCAACAAACTCCATCGCCTCAAGCCCGGACAGGTTTGCCCGCTTGCCGGTAATGAAGCTGTCGACCCCGCGCACGCTCGCGCCCCGCGCCAACAGCGCCGCTGCAATCGATCGGCCGATAAACCCCGCAGCTCCGGTTACAAGATATTCAGGCAAATTCTTTCTCCAGTAGACTCATCCCCAGAATACATTTCCCGGGCCGCTCCGATGCGTCAGCCACGCACGCCTGAGTTCGCCGCACAGGTCTTACAATCATCACCATGACAATCGCACCGGAGAATCGTCTCGCGCCGCTCATCCAGAAGATGGAAGATCGTCAGGCCCGCATCGGCATCATCGGCATGGGCTATGTCGGCCTTCCGCTGGCTCTGCTTTTCAGCGGCGAGCGCTTCAGGGTAACAGGCTTCGACATCGCGCCCGATAAAGTCGAGACCCTCAACGCCGGCGGCTCCTACATTGTCCGCATCCTTCCTGAAGCCGTCCGGGAGGCGCAGCGCGCCGGCTTTCGGGCCACCACCGACTACTCCGAGATCGAGCAGATGGACGCGGTGATCATCTGCGTCCCCACTCCGCTCAATCAGCACCATGAGCCAGATCTAAGCTACGTTATCGGCACCGTTCGCTCCATCGCTCCTCACATCCACGAGGAGCAGCTCATCGTCCTCGAAAGCACTACCTACCCCGGCACCACCGAAGAAGTCGTCGCCCCGCTGCTCGAAGCCGGCAACCCCCTCGGCCTGAAGGTGGCCTGCGACAGCAACGATCACGGAGTCCACCTGGTTTTTTCACCCGAGCGCGAAGACCCCGGCAACGACACCGTCTCCCGCCATGACATTCCCAAGGTCATCGGCGGCTGCGGGCCCTTCGCAGCCGACCTCGCCGCCGCCATGTACGGCGCCATCTTCCGCCGCATCGTCAAGGTCAGCAGCCCCTCGGTCGCCGAAATGACCAAGCTGCTCGAAAACATCTACCGCTGCGTCAACATCGCCCTGGTCAACGAGCTCAAGCAGCTCTCCATGCGCATGGGCATCGACATCCACGAAGTGATTGAAGCCGCAAAGACCAAGCCCTTCGGCTTCCAGGCTTTCTATCCGGGTCCCGGCCTGGGCGGCCACTGCATCCCCATCGATCCCTTTTATCTCTCCTGGAAGGCCCGCGAATTCGACTTCCGCACCCGCTTCATCGAGCTCGCCGGCGAAGTCAACGAGTCAATGCCCTACTTCGTTCTTGAAAACATCGCTGCCGCGCTGAACGGGCACTCGAAGTCCATTCGCGGTTCGCGCGTCCTGGTGCTGGGCGTGGCCTACAAGCGCGACATCGACGACCTCCGCGAGTCGCCGTCGCTCACCGTCATCGAGCTGCTGCGCGAAAAAGGCGCCCAGGTCTCCTACAACGACCCCTATTTCCCCAAAGTCGGCCGCGGCCGCCATTACGACCTCAATATGACCAGCGCCCCGCTTAACGACCTGGGCCAATACGACGCGGTCGTCATCGTCACCGACCACTCCGCCTACGATTACCGCGCCATCGTAGTACAATCCCAACTCGTCATCGACACCCGGAACGCCACTAAGGGCATCGACTCGCCCAAGATCGTCCGCTGCTAACAGTTGCCGACGAATATGGAAATTGGGTGCCCCAAGTCTCGAATTTGAGATCTGGGACGATTCTTATTCAAACGGTCGCGATACCAGCCACCCTTCGCCACATTCTCATGGCGTATCCTAATCATTTGCCAGGTCTGTGATGATACTTGATGCCCTGATTCTCGCCGAACCCCAGCACTTCTCCGTGGCCGAAAGGCTCATCTTCATCGCGCTCGTTCTCGCCTCGGCCTGGGCCTTCTGGCGGCGTTTCGGCTCCGTCCTCGACAAAATCCTTAAGTCCAAAGCCGACCCCGGCTTCCATCTCTTCCCTCTCGGCCGCCGCGTCTGGGATTTCTTCTGGGAAGTGCTCTGCCAGGCCAAGGTCATCCGCCAGCGTCCCCTTCCCGGCCTCGCCCATGCCTTCGTCTTCTGGGGATTTTTGGCCTTCGCCCTGGTCACTCTCAACCACTTCGCCAGCGGCCTCGGCCTTGGATTTCTCTCCCCCTCGGGCGCGTTCGGCCGCTTCTACTTCTACCTGGCAGCCGCCTTTGCCCTCGCCTGCGCCGCCGGAATTCTCGGCCTCTTCATTCGCCGATTTCTCGTTCGCCCCAAATGGCTTGGGGCAAAGCTCTCCTGGGAGTCCGGCTTCATCGCCCTGCTCATCTTCGCCCTCATGGCGACGTATCTTGCCGCCTTCTTCGTCACCGAGTCCAGCCCCGCCGCCCGTGTCCTCTGGTGGGCGCACACGCTGGCCATCCTGATCTTCCTGCCTCTCATCCCCCACACTAAGCATCTTCACCTGGTCTTGAGCCCGGCCACCATCTTCCTCTCCCGCGGCGGCTTCAGCAGGATTCCACCACTGGCAGGCGATGAAGACTTCGGCCTGGTCGCGGGCACCGACCTGACCCAATTGGTCAGCCTCCAGGCTTATTCCTGCGTCGAGTGCGGCCGCTGCACCGAGCACTGCCCAGCCAACAACACCGGCAAGATTCTCAATCCCAAAGAAATCATCCTCGGCGTCCGCTCGTATCTCAACGATCTCGGCCCTGCCTCCGATCAGCCCCTGCTGGGCAAATACAACTCCCAGGAGGCCGTCTTCCAGTGCACCACCTGCGGCGCCTGCGAGTTCCAGTGCCCGGTCGGCATCGAGCATCTTCCCATCCTCGTCGGCCTGCGCCGCGGCGCCGTCAACACCGGCGAGTGGGACTCGCAATACGGCGCCAAGCTCTTCCTCAACCTCGAGCGCGGCTCCAACGCCCTCGGACTTCCCGCCTCCGACCGGGACAAGTTCATCCAGAAGCAGGGGCTGCCCATCTTCGACGGGACGCAGGAATACTGTTTGTGGCTCGGCTGCATGGGCGGATACGACCCCAAAGGCCGCGAGATCATTGCCGACTTTGCCCGCGTCATGAATTATCTTGGGACGAGCTACGGCGTCCTGCGCAAGGAAAAGTGCACCGGCGACCCCGTCCGCCGCCTGGGCAACGACCTCGTCTTTCAGCAACTGGCCGAAGCCAACCTCGAAACCGTCGCCCAGAACAAGGTGAAGAAGATCGTCACCATCTGCCCGCACTGCGCCCGCACCATCGAGGCGGACTGGAAAGCCTACGGCGTCCCGCCCGAAATCGAGCACCACAGCGAATTCCTCGCCCGCCATCTCGCACAGCTCTCCGGGCTGAAAGATTTCAGCCCCCAATCCCTGAGTCCACCGGGCATCGGGACGAAGGGTACGGGCTTTAGCCCGCAGGAAAATCTCCCAAAAAGCGAGGGGGCTTTAGCCACTGAGGGGCTCTCCCCAGCCACGCCGGAAAAGATCGTCTTCCACGATCCCTGCTACCTGGGCCGCTACCGCAACGTCTATGACCAGCCCCGCGCCGTCGCCGCGCTGGCCGGCAACCTCGTCGAGGCTCCGCGCCATCGCGAGCGTAGCTTCTGTTGCGGAGCCGGCGGCGGACTTGCCTTCCTTGGTGAAGAAACCGGCGAGCGCGTCAGCCACAACCGTGCCGCCGAACTGGCCGCGACCGGAGCCGCCACCATCGCCGCCGCCTGCCCCTTCTGCAACACCATGCTCCGCGACGCCGCCTCCTCCCTCACACCCAGAGAGTTGGCCCCACCGCAGGTGGTGGTGGACATCGCGCAGCTCGTCGCCCGCAGTCTTCCGCCCAAAAACCTCATCTAACTCAATCGGGAGTACGAATGAAAATCATAGTCGCCATCAAGCAAGTCCCGGAACGCGATGCACCCGTTCGCATCGCCGCCAACGGGAAACAGATCGAAGAGCACGACCTGCAGTACGCCATGAACGAGCCTGACGCCTACGCCCTCGAAGAGGCCCTGCAGCTAAAAGAGAAGCACGGCGGCGAAGTCATCGTCCTGAGCGTCGGCCCCGAGCGCGTGGGCACAACGGTCCGCGAAGCTCTGGCCAAGGGTGCTGACCGCGCCATTCTCGTCCTCGCAGACGATCTTGCCTCGCGCGATGCACTCGGCTTGGCCCGCCTGCTGGCCGCGGCCATCAAGCCTGAGAGCCCCGATCTGATTCTCACCGGCCTGCAGTCTGAAGATCTCGGCCTCGGCCAGACGGGCGTCATCGTGGCCGAGCTGCTGGACCTGCCACACTCCACGCTTATTCTCCAGGTCGAGAAAACCGAAACCGGGCTCAAGGTGAAGCGCGAACTCGAAGAAGGCTGGTTCCAGTCCATCGAACTCCCCACCCCGGCATTGCTCACCATCCAGTCCGGCGGCAACAAACTCCGCTACGCCACTCTCATGGGCATCAAGCGCGCCAAGACCAAGGAGACCCGTCAGGTGACAGCGGCTGAGCTCGCCGTCGACTCCCCTCCAGTGGTCCTGATCGACCAAATCACGCTCCCTAAAAAGCAGAAATCCACCCAGATTCTGCCCGGCTCCCCCAAAGAAGCCGCCGCGGCCCTGGTCGAAAAGCTCAAGTTTGAAGCGAGGGTGCTATGAGCGGAATATTGGTCGTACAAGAAGCGGGACGTAATCGCATTTCTTTCGAAGCTTTGGCCGCTGGACGCATTCTGGCCAATCTCACCGGCCTGCCAATCGAGACAGCCGCCGTCGGCGATCCAAACTCAAACGAATTTGTTGAAATTTCGGGTCAACCGCCCGCCGCGGCACACGCAGTGCAGCATCCGCTTCTCGAAAAATACACCTCGGACGGCTATGCGTTGGCCTTTGAGCAGTTGATTCGGAAGCTCCAGCCTTCTTACATCATCTTCCCGCACACATACCAGTCGCGTGACTACGTCCCCCGCCTCGCCACGCGTTTCGGACAGGCGCTCATCGGCGACATCACCGGCATCGACGCCGGCCCCACCTTCCTCCGCCAGCTGTTTCAAGGGAAGCTGATCGGAAGTTATCGCCATCAGGGCGAAGGTCGTCCTTGCTTCCTATCTGTCCAAGCCGGCGCCTTCCGGGCCGACGCCCCGCAGGCTGGGAGATTCACCATCCACCATTTCGAACCGGAAATCCCAGCCAGTGCCATCCGTACCCATCCCGGCGAGCCCTTCCGCGGCTCGGCGCAGACCGTCGACCTCGGTTCCGCGCAGATGATTGTCAGCGTCGGCCGCGGCATCAAAGACGCCGAAAACCTGCCCCTGGTCCAGGATCTCGCCACGGCTCTCGGCGCGGAACTGGCCGCCTCGCGCCCCATCTGCGACAACGGCTGGCTGCCCATGGAGCGCCAGGTCGGCAGCTCCGGCCAGAGCGTTGCGCCCAAGCTCTATCTCGCCGTCGGCATCTCCGGAGCCATCCAGCACCTGGTCGGCATGAAGGGCTCGCAGTGCATCGCGGCCATCAACAAAGATCCCGACGCTCCCATCTTCGAAGTCGCCGACTACGGCATCGTGGGCGATCTTTTTGAAGTGGTTCCGGCGCTGACAGAAGCAGTCAAAGCGGCCAAAGGATGAACCGAACGCCAAGCTTCCGGTCCCGGGCCTCCCGCAATTCCATCGCCGGATTGAATGCGACTGGAAGATACTCAGCGCAAAATACCGGATAAACAGCCTGCAATATCCGCTGCTAAACTGAAGCTGAGGGCTCTAACTGGCTATGCGACAACTTCAGGGAGGAGGAAACAAGTGATCCAGCCACAGTCTCTGAGTCTGCTGCCAGGCGCATACGCTGAGGACTTATATGTCTGGGCGATCCAAGGGAAGAGCGGGAAATATCTTGCTATCCCCGATCCTAGGTTTCCTGGTCGGCGGCCCATCCGGTTCTTTACCAGCCAGGTTGGTGCTGCACGCATGATGAAAACTGTGTTGGAACTAAAACCCGGGATAGAGAAACAGAACCTTGTAGTGGTGGAGGTTGGTTTGCTCGCGGCTCTTCGAAAAGCCAACGCTGACACTGTTCCTCCTCGCGCCGACAGTTTTGTAATCAATAACCCCGATGAAGTATTCGAGGTGATTAACTATCTCAGAAAGAAAGAAGGGGAGAAAGAACTCCCTTGAATGTTGATTTCGATCGAGATCCTTCACAGGACCGATCATCATCTGAGGGTTGGCTCCCGGTTGTCGCGGATTCCGTCGTCAAACCTGGTCGTTTCCGCCAAACCCTCCCCCATCGTCGAAGCCGCCTGAGTCGCCGCTTGAGTCGGCAAGGCCCGAGTCGTCCCGGCCCCCGTCGTCGAAACCGCCGCTGTCATTCTGCCAGGCGTCCGAACCTCCATCCCGGCCGGATGCCAACTCCGCGTCTCGCCCTGAGTCGTCATAGCCCACAGCCGGTTCGTTGCCCGACGCGTTGTAGGCTGCGTCAGTCAACTGCGCCCCGCCCCGATCTCCAGCCTCATTCACACCTGCGGACTCATGGAAGTGGCGCTCTTGGCCGCCCTGCTCGTAGCCGCTTCCGTCGAAGCCGCTTTGCCCGGCTGACTCACGATGTTCCCGTTCGCTCCCCGAGTCGCCGTAGTAATTATTCACCACCGTCTCATCGATGGGCCGCTCAAACCCGCCGGCCATCATCCCCGGCCCCATGCCGATGGCCGGGCCGCCAAAGCCAAACCCCGCCGGATGCCCCATAAACCCATGCAGCACCGATTCAACGCCCTCAAAGGCCAGTGCCCCTGCCGCAACGCCCGCAGCCGTCTGCATCGCGCCCCGGAGGAAGCTCGGCTGCCCAACACCAGCCGGCACATACTGCGTACCCGGCTGGTACTGCTGCTGTATGGGCTGATAGGGCTGCTGAACAGGCTGAAACTGCGGCTGCGGCACCGGCTGATAAGGCGGCTCCTGAGCCGTCTCCGGGTAGGCCGGCGGGCGAGGCGCCGCCGGGGCCGGCGCAGCCTCGCGGTGCCCCAGCAGGCTGCCCAAAAAACTGGTGGCATGGACCGGCTGCCGGGCCTGTTCGGCCTGCTGCTGCAGTTGCGTCACCTGCGCCCGCGCCCGCTCGAGAGCAATGTTTTGAACCAGCACGGTCTGCGCCAGAATGTAAATCGCATCGGCATTGGCGCCAAGGCTCTGAATTAAAAAAGCTTCAGCGTCCGGATCTTTTTCCTGCAATTGTGTGGAATTCACGCGCTCGGCAAGCGAGCGAAGAAGCTGTTCCTCTTGGGGAGTCACCGATGTACCCTCCGGCGGCGCACTTTTCCCGCGCTCGGCCGCCTCTCAAATTCAGACGCAAGCCGGCACGCAAAGTTGCCCTGCCCATGAGACGTACGCAAATTCACCATGCAGAGTTCCGCGATCCGAGATCTTCTGCATCCGGGACGCTCAACACCGCCGGGACACTCAGCCCGCCAGCGCCAACTCGCGAATGGTTTCCTTGCGCACCGTCAGCCGATCGATCAGGTCGGCTCGCACCTCGAAGCCGCGTCCCGGCGTATTCGGAACCGCAATCTCGCCCTCCGCCGACACCGTCACCTCCGGCTCGATGATGTCCTCGGCAAAGTAGCGCGCCGATGCCGACACATCGCCGGGCAGCGAAAAATTCTCCAGGGTCGAAAGCGCAATGTTGTGCGAGCGGCCGATGCCCGACTCCAGCATCCCGCCGCACCACACCGCAATGCCGCGCTCCATCGCCGCGTTGTGCACCGCGATGGCTTCGGAGAATCCGCCCACGCGCCCCAGCTTGATATTGATGATCCGGCACGACTCCATCTCGATCGCCGCCAGCGCATCGCGCCGGTTGTGTATCGATTCGTCCAGGCAGATGGCGGTATTCAAATGCTTTTGCAAAATCGAGTGGTAATAGAAGTCGTCGTGCCACAACGGCTGCTCGATCATCAGCAGATCGAAGGCGTCGAACAACAAAAGGTGGTCCTGGTCGCGCATGCGGTACGAGGAGTTGGCGTCGCAGCTGAGCGCGATCTCCGGCCAGCGGTTGCGGACCCGTTCGAAAACCTCCACGTCCCATCCCGGCCTGCACTTCAGCTTGATGCGCTGATACCCCGCAGCCAGCTCCCGCTCCATCGTCGAGAACAGCTCCGGAATCGAATCATGAATGCCGATTGAAACCCCGCACGGGATGGTTTCGCGTACCCCGCCCAACAGGAGCGCCAGCGGAATCCCCTCCCGCTGCGCTTCGAGGTCCCAAATGGCGTTTTCGAGCGTGGCCTTGGCCATGCGGTTGTCGCGCACCTGGCGGAAGATCCGCGGGCAGTCGCCGCCATGCTCGGGTTCAGCTCCAGCCAGCAGCGGGCCAAGCTCCTCGGTGATGACCTGCCAGGCGCTGCCGGTCCACTCGCCGGAAAAATACGGCCGTTCGCCCGCGGTACATTCGCCCCAGCCGATCAACCCCTCGGAATGCACTTCGGCCAGCAGCACCCGGCGGTTGCGGGTAACTCCAAAGCTGGTCTCAAACGGACGCACCAGCGGCATGTGCAGTTCGCGAAGTATGACGGCATCAATTCTCATAGGTTATGTCTCATTCGTTTTCGCGTTCCTCGGAAAATCTCATCCGAACCAGCCAGCCATCCCAGTTCGAAGACTCCATTCCCTTCCGAATCCAGAGAAAATCCCACCACTGCCATTCCCCGGCCAAATGCCTGTTGAAACTTACGGCGGTTCTCTAACTGAACGGATAGAGCACGTTCTCGGCTCCCCTCCGCCTTCCATTGGGAGATGGCGGCTGGAACCACGATCCGTTCCTCGATCTCGGCAACTGCCGGGTGCCCATCAAGAGCTGCGCTTACCCTGGGGGAATCCAGTTCCCACTCCGCCAACAAGCGGTCCGTGGGGAGCCCACCCTGCAGTCGAGATGAGGATACACCATAAAAATCCGGACGATAGCCGCGAACAAACACTCCCAGCCTGTGGATATTTAGAAAAGCGTTCTTGATCTCCAGCGGATCAAAGGTCCACTCCATGTGCCGAATGCCGCGCTCCAGCGCCTCACGTCGTTGCTCCTGTTTGAGTTGCGCGCCCAGGCCGCGATTCCTGTACCCCTCCTTCACCGCGAGCATGTGCGAGTGCAGGTAGGGTCGCGGTGCGCTCCGGCCCGGCTCATTCGCATTTCCGCCGCTCTTGATTCCCGGCAAAGACAGGGCGAAACCCACCAGCTTCCCGGAATCCGGAGCGGATCGCTTCGCCGGATCCTCCCCCTCAAACGCGCCAATCACCTGCCCGCCAATCTTCCCAGCCAGCATAAAGGTCTTGCGCGGAATGAGATCCGTCTCGTCGTAGCCCCAGGTCTCAACCTGAAGCTGGACGCAGGCCTCCATTTCCCCAAAGCCCTCGCAGGAGCGAATCCGGATCATGGCTGGCTCTCCGAGAGCTTGGTCTTGGCCCGCGCCCACAACGCCTCCAACTCATCCATGGCGAGCTCTTCCAGTGGTCGCTGGGCCGCCAGTTCCATCTCCCGAAAGCGCCGCCTGAAGCGCAGATTGCACCCGCGCAGAGCCATCTCCGCATCAACACCCAGGTGCCGTCCCAGGTTGACCACGGTAAACAGCAAATCTCCCAGCTCCGCCTCCACCGCCGGCTTCCGCGCCGGATCGCCGGAAGCCGCCTCGGCTTCCAACTCCCTGGTCTCCTCTTCGAGCTTAGGCAGCAGATCGCGCCAACCCGGCCAGTCAAATCCCGCCTTCTGCGCCTTCGACCCCAATTTGGCCGCCTCGGCCAGGGCCGGCATTGCCCGTTGCACGCTGTCAAGCCTCGACTCAGGTTCGGAGGCATCAGTGCGTGAAAGCGCTCTCGGCGCCCTTTCCCGAGGCACTTTTTCTCTCGCTTTGATCTCTTCCCAGTTGCGCAGCACCGCCGCCGACGAACCCTCCACATCCGCATTCACATCGGCGTTATTTCCCGCCGCCCGCGAAGCCTCTTCGCCAAACACATGCGGATGCCGCCGCACCAGCTTGCGGTTCAAGTGGTCAAGCACGTCGGCTATCGTGAAATGCCCCTCGTTGGCCGCCATCTCGGCATAAAACAGCACCTGCAGCAGCAGGTCGCCAAGCTCCTCTGCCAGGTGCGGAAAATCCCGCCGCTCAATGGCATCGAAAACTTCATAGGTCTCTTCCAGCGTGTACTTTCTTATGGAGTCAAACGACTGTTCCCGGTCCCACGGGCATCCGCCCGGAGCGCGCAGCCGCGCCATAATGGCCGCCGACTGCTCAAACAGCGCCGCCGCCCGCGCCGGGTCGGTTATGGTTTGCGGCGTGGGAGCCTTTGCGGGTGAACTTTCTGGCGGAAGGTCCATGAGGCTCAAGTTTAAACCAGCAAGCGAGGCCGCGACCTCCACGTCCCAGCCGGGCGCGGTTGTGTTGGCGTCGGCGGGTGGACCAGGTCTGATCGCCCCAAAATGATCGGGTGCCCCCTGTCCCTCGCACGAGGGAACGGGGAGACCACGAAGCCCATCGGCGGGTGGTGCTGACTGGGAATCAACGAATCACATCGTGAAGTTACCCCAAACCGTATACTCAACTCGCACATGATTCGCATTTTAGGAACCGCATTCGCGGCCCTTTTAGGCCTGGCCTTCGGCAGCTTTCTCAATGTATGCCTGAGCCGCTGGCCCGAGGGCGAGAGCATCGCCAAGCCGCGCTCGCACTGCCGGAACTGCGATCACACGCTGGCATGGTGGGAGAACATTCCGCTGTTGAGCTGGGTTGTGCTCCGCGGACACTGCCGTAGTTGCAGAGCGGCGATTAGCTGGCGCTACCCGCTGGTGGAACTGGCAGTGGGAGCGCTGTGGGCTACTGTGGCTTGGCAGTTCACCAGATTGGCGTTCAACCCTGAGGTGCCGGCAATCTCGCCATTCCTCCATTACAACGTGGACAACAGTCTCGGCGCAGCGCTGGGAGGGATGATCTTCTTTTGGTTGCTGGTGGCTCTGGCCGTCCTCGACGCTGAGCATTTTTGGCTTCCCGATTGGTTGACTCTCCCTGGAATCGCACTGGGCGTCGTCTTCCATGCTGTATATCGCGCAGTCGAAGATCGCTACTTCGACGGTCCATCGCCATCGGCGATACTCGTCGGCGTCCAGAGCACCATCGGCTCCGCGTTCGCCATTCTCGCCGCCGCCGGACTCATTCTCCTCATCCGCTGGATCTACTGGCTCGTCCGCCGCCGCGAAGGCATCGGCCTGGGCGACGCCAAGCTCATGGCCATGCTCGCCGCGTGGCTGGGACTGCCCGGCGCACTGCTCGCCTTCGCCCTCGGAGTAGTCCTCGGCTCCTTCACCGCGCTCATCTTGCTCGCCATCCCCTCAACCCGCAAGAACGAAACCCGCTGGACCGCCCAAAAACTTCCCCTCGGAACATTCCTGTGCATCGGCGGCATCGTCAGCTCCCTGTGGGGTCAGCCGATCCTCGCCGCCTATCTTCGCTGGGCCGGGTTCTAAAACAAAAACCTTGATGGCGTGGGGTTGTGGTTAACGTCGCAGCGCCCTACCGGGGCTCACAGGTCTTTGAGGGGCAGCGTCCCAGGGTTTCCGCTTCGACTCCGCTCAGGGTTCACCCTGGGCTATCATCGATTGCCTCTCCGGGGCAATGCGACGAACTTGCAACACAAGTCGATTTATACCGTTCCGCGATCACCGCGCAACCCCAACCGCCCCCTGATCCCTGCCCCCTGATCCCTGCTCCTTGGCGTTCGCGATCTCCGGTTCCTTCAGCGCCTTGTCCGCGTCCTTCGCATGGCGGCTGCCGGGATCGTACTCCACCACTTTCTGGTAGTTCGCCCGCGCCTCGGCAAAACGCCCCAGGTGCTGCTCGGCCACCGCCAATCCCCAGTACACATCGGGATTCTCCGGGTCCAGCACCATCGCCGACTGGAAGCGTGACAAGGCGGCTCTCCAGTCCTTGTTGTCAAGGTAGTATTTGCCCACATTCTCGTCTTCGGCAGGGGTCTCGTGGTGCTCGGGAACAACTTGGCCCTGTTTCCTTCCGTGCTTTCCCGCCGGCTGTTCATCGTCCGAGCCGGGAAGCAGGGTGTCCAACCCGCTCAGGCTGGAGCTGAAGCCGCTCACCGCGCTGCTTTCGCCCTCCTGCTCGTTTTCCGGGCTTGCCACTGGGTCTTTATCGGCGATGGGCAGTGCCGCCCGGCCGCCATCTGTCCCATCGTAGGCTCCAGCCGGCAGATCGGGCGCACCCTTCGACGGCAGCACCGGAACCGTGCTCTCGTCCTCGGGAAAGGGATTCGCATTCTGCGAAGGAGCGGCGGCAGGCTTCTGATCGGAAGGAGCGCTTTGCCCTTTGTCCCCCGGCTTCGTCTGGCTCGCGGCATCTGCCGGCGCCTGCCCGCAGATCCGTGGCCCTCCTGCCAGGCGGCAGACCAGGATCAGCGCAACTCCAACGACCAAATTCACGGTAAACTTCCTGCTCTCACTTCCAATGATACGATGCCATCCCTACGATGATTCTTTACAAATTAAGGCCAAGGAGTGTATTGAAGATCGCATGGGCCTGATGATCCGCTCCTCCGCCATCCATGCCGCCGGCTGCTACACCACCACCGCCGTCCGCAAAGGCGTGCGCGTCGCCGAGTACACCGGCCACCTCATCTCCAAGAAGCTCGCCGACCAGCGCTACGAAGACTCGCCCATCACCTATCTTTTTGGACTGGGCGACGGCGGGATCGTCATCGACGGCCACTCCACCGCCATGTTCATCAATCACAGTTGCGACGCCAACTGCGAAACCAGCGAGGAACAAGGCCGCGTCTGGATCACCGCCATCCGCAACATTGCCGCCGGCGAGGAGATCACCTACGACTACTGCCTTTACGATGGCGGTGACGACGAAGCCATCTGCAACTGCGGAGCGAAGCGCTGCCGCGGAACCATGTATTCGCCCGAAGAAGTAAAGAAACGTAAGGCAGCGGCCCGAAAAGCCGCTCAGAAGACAAAAAAACGCGGCAGAGTAAAGACAAGAAAGAGGGACAAGCCGTGAAAGCAGGATCGGACTGAAGGAAGAATCCAATCTGCCGCCCCTCACGCCGGACCAGATGGAGGTGCTGCGCCGTTTTGCCCTCTTCGAGATCACCGCCGAGGAGATGCACCGTTCGCTCGCCGGCGTCTTCGATATCGCCCTCGAGCCCAGGCTGAAATCCGTCGAAGGCCTGTCGCTGCGCCGCGCGGCCACCGAACACTTCCGCGTCCCTGAGCCCGGCATCGTCATCACCCGCGACCACATCGCCAATGCCCTCGATCGCAAGCGCTTCGGGCTCATCTCCGAGCGCGACCTGGTCATCTGGGCCACCGTGCTGCTGCTCAACGATGCCTACTGCTTGGATCCGGCAGACGAAGACCTGATCGCCGACTGGCTCAACGACATCAGCCTGACCCTGGACCCCTCGTAGATTCCCGCAATCAACCGCTAACCGCCGAACCGGCTCTCCCCGCATCCGCTCACCGGCCCCGGAACGATACAATCTCCTCCAGGCTGTTTGAATTTTTGTATCGGTCCTGAAGGAGCGAATTCACCCATGGCTTACCAGGTTCTGGCCAGGAAATATCGTCCGCAGCGCTTCGCCGACGTAGCCGGCCAGGATCACGTGACCCGCACGCTGATGAATGCCCTCAGCCAGAACCGCATCGCCCACGGCTATATCTTTTCGGGCCATCGCGGCATCGGCAAAACGACCATCGCCCGCATCCTGGCGCAGGCGCTCAACTGCCGCCAGGAAGTCGGCTCGCCCGGACGCACCACGGCTGAACCCTGCGGCGTCTGCGACTCCTGCATCGAGATTCGCCAGGGCAATGCTGTCGACGTCATCGAGATCGACGCGGCGACCAACCGCGGCATCGACGAGATTCGCGAACTGCGCGAGGCCGCCCGCTACTCGCCGGCGCGCGACCGCTATAAGATCTACATCCTGGACGAAGCCCATCAGATCACCGAGGCAGCCTTCAACGCGCTGCTCAAGACCCTGGAAGAGCCGCCGGCGCACATGGTCTTCATGATGGCGACGACCGAGCCCGAGAACATCCCTCAGACCATCCGCTCGCGCTGCCAGCACTTCAGCTTTCATGCCGTCAAATTCGACGACATCCTGGCCCAGCTGCGATCCATCTCGGCGCAGGAAAATGTGGAGGCTGAAGAGGCCGCCCTGGCGCTGCTGGCCGAGGCCGGCGACGGCTCCATGCGCGACGCGCTCTCCATCATGGACCAGGCCATTGCCTCCGCGCCCTTTGAATCGGGCCGGCCGGTGCTCTCGACTGTGCAGATTCGCGAACTCATGGGCGCGGTGCCCAATGCCATCTTCGAGCGGTTGCTCGAAGCGGTTGCCGCCGGACAGAGCGCCGAGTTGATGGAACAATTGAATGTACTGGTGAATGCCGGCCACAGTCCCTCGTCTCTGGCCCGGCAGATGGTCCGCTACCTGCGCAATACGCTCATGGCCAAGCTGGGCGGCGAGCAGACTGAACTGCTGCAGATCTCCGCCGACGAACGCGCCCGCGCCGCCCGCACCGCGCTCCTGTTCAGCGAAGAGGAAATCACCCGCAGCCTGCAGATCGTGCTGCGCACCTTCGACGACCTGAACTACCGCCAGGAGCAGCGCTTCCACCTCGAGCTTGGCCTGCTGAAACTGATTCACGCCCAGCGCCTGCTGCCGATTGAAGAGTTGTTGAGCAGCGTTTCCGGGGGAGTTTCAACCGGCCTAAGCAACCGCAGCCCCGCCGCAAACCCACGGCCTTCCGCAAGCACGCCGCGGCCTGCAGCGCCCCGTACGCAAGCGGCGCCGGCACCACCCTCCCCCACCGCATCCATATCGCCCTTCGCCCCCCCCACCGGCGGCTGGAACTCCGGCCCCACCATCAAGCAAAGCATTTCAACCGCGACAGTTGTCGAAGGCGTTTCCGCGGTTGCAGTTGCCGAGGAAGTTTCGCTTCAGCCTCCGCCGGCAACATTTCAAGAGCCCTCAATTGGCGCGTATCTCGATTCAACGCCATTGCCTTCTCTCGAAATCAATACGCCCGCTCCGGAATCTCCCCAGCCGACGATCGGCGAGGCGCCGCTCCAAGCGCCTGAGTCGAGTCCCTCAATCTCCGGCGCGCCGAGTGTCGAGTCGTTGCGCCAGGCGATTGTTTCCGGCCTGGCAGCCGGCGGACACGAGTCGGCGGCACAGCTTCTGGGCGCCGGGTCGTGGACCATCGACGGCTCGAACCTCCGCATCGAAGCCCCGGGCATGGGCAAAAAAATGCTCAGTCTCACGGTCAATGCCGCGGCCGAGAAGATCATCCGCCAGGAACTCCAGCGGCTGGGCGGACCGGCGCGCTTCCTGGTCGTTCCCGGCGCGGGATCGGCATCGGCCGCGATCCAAACCGCCGTCCCGATCGCAGGCAGTGTGCAGGAGGCCGCGTTAGCTCATCCCCTGGTTCGAAGGGCACAGGAGATTTTCAAAGCCGAGGTCCGCAGCGTGGTCGATCTTCGCCAAAAGTGAAGCTGTTTACAGTCAGGAGAACGCAAAATGTTTAACCCCCTCAAGATTGCCGAGATGATGTCCCAGGCCAGCCAGATGCAGGAGGACATGCAGCGCAAGCTTGCCGAGACCACCGTCGAGGCATCGAGCGGCGGTGGCGCTGTCACCGCAACCCTGAACGGCAAAAAGGATTTGATCAAATTGCACATCGATCCCTCGGCGGTTGTCGGCCTGGGCGGGGCCAATGCGGATGTGGAGATGCTTGAGGATCTCATTGTCGCGGCCATCAACGAAGCCGGACGCAAGGCGGATGAAGCCATCAAGTCCAACCTGCAAGGCATGCTGGGCGGACTGAAGATTCCCGGCTTGGGCTGACGATTATTCTCGGTTCGCGCGTAGTCCAACGGAGGCAACACATTGTCACGCTATGCCGAGCCGATGGCCCGGCTCATTGAAGAGCTGAAGAAGCTGCCAGGTGTCGGCACCAAGAGCGCCCAGCGCTTCGCCTTCCACATACTGCGCTCCAGCGACGAGGACGCCGCCGCGCTGTCCGAAGCGGTGCGCGGACTCAAGGCAAGCCTGCGCCTTTGTTCCATCTGCAACAATGTCACCGACGTCGATCCCTGCGTGTATTGCTCCAGCCCGACGCGCAATCCGCGGCTGGTGTGCGTGGTCGAAGAGCCCACCAACATCGAGGCCGTCGAGCGCACCCGCAGCTACCAGGGCGTCTACCACGTGCTGCACGGAACGCTCTCCCCACTCCACGGCATCGGCCCCGAGCAGTTGCGCACCTCATCTCTGCTAAGCCGCGTTGAACGCGGCGAAGTAGACGAAGTGATTCTGGCCACCAGTCCTACTCTCGAAGGCGAGGCCACAGCCAACTGGCTGGCAACCTCGTTGCGCGGACTTTCGGTCAGGATCACGCGCATAGCCACAGGCGTACCCGCCGGCAGCGATATCGAATACGCCGACGAAGTGACCATGACCCACGCTCTCGAAGGCCGCCGTGAAGTCTGAGGTCGGCGCGGGGCATCTACTCGCACAAATTGAAAGCGGAAAGAGCTCGGAGGCTCTTCCCGCTTGCTGTCGCTGGGAAGCCGCGGAAATTACTTTGAAGCCTTATCCAATGCCAGGTTGAGTTCCAGCACGTTCACGCGTGGCTCGCCGAAGACCCCAAACTGGCGCTGCGTAATGTGCTGGCCAATCAGGGTTCGCACGGCATCCTGTGAGAGAGCCCGCGCTTTTGCCACGCGCGGCGCCTGGAAATACGCGTTGTCCGGAGTGATATCCGGATCAAGGCCCGAGCCTGAAGTCGTAACCATGTCGATCGGCACCGGCTTGCCCGGATTCTCGGCCGCCAGCTTGTCGATGTCGCCCTGGATGCGCTGCGCCAGCTTGGCGTTGGACTGCGCAAGGTTCGAGCCGCCCGATGAGGTCGCGTCGTACCCGTTGCCCGCAGCCGATGGCCGCGGATGGAAATAGCGCTCCGAAGTAAAGCTCTGCGCAATCAACTCCGAGCCCACCACCTGGCCGTTCACCGCAATCAGGCTTCCAGCCGCCTTGTGGTGAAATACCACCCCGGCGATCCCTGTAAGCAGCAAAGGATAGCCCAGGCCCAGGAGCACCGTGACGATAAGAGTAAAACGGATGGATGTCTTCCAGATGGAATGGGTCTTGGTTGCAGTCTTCGCGACAGCGGGTATTGACAAGGTGGATACGGAATGCACGATCAATCTCCTTCGAAGTCCATGCGAGGGCCGGTTGCTCCCGCGCGTTTCAAGCCAGGTGCATCGCAACCAGGCAAAGGTCAATGGCCTTGATGCCAACGAACGGAATGATAATTCCGCCCACGCCATACACCAGCAGATTGTTGCGCAGCAGAACGTCGGCTGCCTTGGGTTCGTATTTCACGCCCTTCAGCGCCAGCGGAATCAGCGCGACAATGATGACTGCGTTGAAGACCACAGCAGACAATATGGCCGACTGCGGCGAGTGAAGATACATGATGTTGAGCGCGTTCAGTACGGGAAACACGCCCGCAAACATGGCCGGAATGATGGCGAAATACTTGGCCACGTCGTTGGCGATCGAAAAGGTGGTCAGCGCGCCGCGGGTCATCAGCAACTGTTTGCCGATCTCCACAATCTCGATCAGCTTGGTTGGATTCGAATCCAGATCCACCATGTTGCCGGCTTCCTTGGCCGCCTGCGTGCCCGAGTTCATGGCCACGCCCACGTCGGCCTGCGCCAGCGCCGGCGCATCGTTGGTTCCATCGCCCGTCATGGCCACCAGCTTGCCCTTGCCCTGTTCGCGCTTGATCAGGTCCATCTTGTCTTTGGGCTTGGCTTCGGCCAGAAAGTCGTCCACGCCGGCTTCGCGGGCAATCACCGCCGCCGTCAGCGGGTTGTCGCCGGTGATCATGATGGTGCGGATGCCCATTGCGCGTAGCCGCGCCAGGCGCTCCTTCAGCCCGCCTTTGACAATGTCCTTGAGGTAGATCACCCCCAGAGCGGTCGAGTTTTCGGCCACCACCAGCGGGGTACCACCAAGCCGCGCAACCTCTTCAACATTTTCACGAACTTTCTGCGGCAGCGACGATCCCTGCTCTTCGAGAAAGCGCGAAATCGCGTCGACCGAGCCCTTGCGAATGCAGGTGCCGGGAAGGTTCACGCCGCTCATGCGGGTCTGCGCCGTGAAGGGGACGAACTCGGCGTGAATGCCGGCCAGGTCGCGGCCGCGCAGGTTGTACTTCTCCTTGGCGAGAACCACAATCGACCGGCCCTCCGGAGTTTCATCCGAGAGGGACGAGAGCTGCGCTGCGTTGGCCAGCCGCTCTTCGCTCACATCGGGCGCGGGAAGAAATTCGGTCGCCTGGCGATTGCCCAGCGTGATGGTTCCGGTCTTGTCCAGCAGCAGCGTATTCACATCGCCGGCAGCTTCCACCGCGCGGCCGCTCATGGCCAGCACGTTGTACTGAACCAGCCGGTCCATGCCTGCGATGCCAATGGCCGACAACAACCCGCCGATGGTCGTCGGAATCAGGCAGACCAGTAGCGAAACCAGTACAAAGACCGTCTGCGGAGCCTTGGAATACATGGCAAATGGCTCCAGAGTTACCACCGCCAGCAGAAAGATGATGGTGAGCCCTGAGAGCAAAATGCTGAGCGCAATCTCGTTGGGGGTCTTCTGCCGCGTCGCGCCCTCGACCAGCGCGATCATGCGATCGAGAAAGGTCTCGCCGGGATTGGAGGTGATCTTCACCTTGATCCAGTCCGACAACACCTTGGTTCCGCCGGTAACAGCTGAACGGTCCCCGCCCGCTTCGCGGATCACCGGAGCCGATTCGCCGGTGATGGCCGACTCGTCCACCGAGGCCACGCCCTCGATGACTTCGCCATCGCCGGCGATGTATTTGCCCGCCTCCACATAGATCACGTCTCCGGCGCGCAGCAGGCCGCTGGCGACGTCTTCAAATCCGCCTGACTCCGTATACCGCTGCGCAATGGTCTCGCCCTTGGCCTTGCGCAGGGTGTCGGCCTGCGCCTTGCCGCGGCCCTCGGCCATGGCCTCTGCAAAGTTCGCGAACAGCACCGTGAACCACAGCCATAGGGTGATCTGCAGGTTGAAGCCGAATTCGGCGCGATGGTGAATGGTGTTGTCGATTAGCAGCGCCGTAGTCAGCACGCTGCCCACCTCCACCACGAACATCACCGGGTTCTTGACCATGCCGCGGGGATCGAGCTTGCGCACCGAGTCGAGCAGCGCCTGGGCCATGATTTCCGTATTCCAAAGACTCTTCTTTTCAGCCATGACAGTCCGTTTCGTCTCCAGGGGATGAGCAACCACGTTAGAAAAGCTGACCGGCCTTGAGTTGCAGATGTTCCAGGATCGGTCCCAGGCTTAAGGCCGGGAAGAAAGTCAGCGCGCCGACAATCAGGACCACGCCGACCAGCAGTACGGTGAAGAGCGCCGTGTTCACCGGAAACGTGCCTGGCGAAGGCGGAACGCTTTTCTTCAGCGCCAGGTTTCCGGCCAGCGCCAGCACCGGAATCATCATCAGGAAGCGGCCCACCAGCATGTCCCATCCCAGCATGACGTTGTACCACCAGGTGTTGGCATTGAGCCCCGCAAACGCCGAGCCGTTATTGCCTGCGCCCGAGGTAAAGGCGTAGAGAATCTCCGTCAACCCGTGCGGCCCGGGATTGTTGAGGCTCGACAGCCCGATGTTGGGCGAGAGCACGAAGATCGCAGTCAGCGAGAGAATGATCAGCGGAAAGATGAGCGCATAGAGCATCGACATCTTCACGTCGTAGCCCTCGATCTTCTTGCCAAGATACTCCGGCGTTCGGCCCACCATCAGGCCGGCGATGAATACCGAGAGCACGACAAAGATCAACATGCCGTAGAGGCCCGACCCCACTCCGCCAAACACCACTTCCCCAAGCATGATGTTGGCCAGCACCACCATGCCGCCCAGCGGCGTAAAGCTGTCGTGCATGCCGTTCACCGCGCCGCAGCTCGCGTCGGTAGTGATGGTGGCGAAGAGCGAAGAACTGGCGACGCCGAAACGAACCTCTTTGCCCTCCATGTTGCCTGCGGGCGCGGTCGTGCTGCCCGTTTGCGCCGCGCCGTGAATCGCTTGATAAGGGTGCGATTCGGCCCAGTACACAGTCACGAAGCCGGCCGAGAAAAGCACATACATTGCCGCCAGCACCGCCCAGCCATGGCCAGGCGAGCCCGTCATCCGGCCCAGCGTGAATGTGAGCCCGGCGGGAATGATGAAGATCGAAAGCATCTGCAGAAAGTTCGACAAGGGCGTTGGATTCTCATACGGGTGGGCGCTGTTGGCGTTGAAAAACCCGCCGCCGTTGGTGCCCAGCATCTTGACCGCTTCCTGTGAAGCGACCGGCCCCTGTCCGATGGTCTGCGCCTGCGATGGCTGTTCCAGCGGATGCGCCACCGTGTATGCATCAAGGTTTTGCGGAACGCCCTGGGCCACCAGCAGCAGCGCATAAATGATGCATGCCGGCGCGAGAATGTAGAACATGATCCGGGTCGCGTCTACCCAGAAGTTGCCGATGGTGGTCGAAGTGGTGCGCTTGATGCCGCGAATCAGCGCCACTGCGACCGCTATGCCCACAGCCGCCGAGTAGAAGTTATGCGTCGCCAGGCCGGCCATCTCGGTGAGATAGCTCATGGTGCTTTCGGGCGTGTACGACTGCCAGTTGGTATTGGTGGTAAAGCTGGCCGCGGTATTCCACGCCAGGTCGGTGCCCACGCTGGCCAGGTGCTGAGGATTCCACGGAAGCACGGCCTGCAAACGCTCGATGACATACGTGATGATCAGGCTTACCGCTGAGAACCCGAGCAGCGCAAATGCGTATTGGCGCCAGCTCATCTCCGTGTCGGCGTTCACCCCGGAGAGTTTGTAGATCAGCCGCTCGAGAGGACCGAGAACCGGATCGAGCCAGGTGCGCTCACCTTCCAACACGCGAGCCATGTAGATGCCCACCGGCCGCACGGTCGCAAGCAGAACCAGGCTATAGATGGCGAATTGCAACCAACCATTGACTGACATCTTTAGAATTTCTCCGGGAACAGCAAGGTGAGAGTCAGATAACCGAGAAGAAGGATGGAGAGAACCAAAGCAGCTAGTGTAATGATGTCGATTTGCATCGGATTACCTCAACTTCTGGCAGGCCTTGACGTAGAGGAACGCCAGGACAAAGAAAACGGCGGTGAAAAGCAGCATGACCACATCTTGCATTGCGGATCTCCGAATTCCAGCCGGCAGGGGCCGGCCACAGGCGGTTAAGTAAGCCCCACCCTGAAGATGATTCTGACTGGCGTCAGCTTTGAGTGACGAAAAGATTTCCTAAAGAGATCGTAAAGATGGGCAAGAACGGTCTAAGAACCGGTTTAATAACTGCGCCGCTGAAGGGGACGGGCTTCAGCCGGTCCATTCAGCGCCGATTTTGATTGTCGGCATTAGCCGCTCAGGGAATGCAAACTGCTCAAAAATCTTCCTCAGCGCGATGCCTGCCATGCTTCCACCGTGAATCGACCGGCTGAAGCCCGTATCCTTCATCCAAAACCGAGTTGTTATACGGCCTCTAAGATCCACAGAAGTTGCTGAATGTTTCTGCCTCGATCTCACACTCCGCACGCGGTTGCTTAACAGCCCGTGGTGAAAGTCGGGCTTTGAAAGGGCACGGCTTCAGCCGTGCCGTAAATTGCAGATGATAAGAAACGGGCTTTAGCCCCCGAGGGACGGCTTTCTGCCATTTCGACTTTCACCACGAGCTGTTAACCCTCGGCGCCGCTCCAACCCTCGGGAAGGAAGCGATATCCAACCCATGGTTCGGTCTGAATGTACTGCTTGCCGGTTTCGGCCTCGAGCTTCTTGCGCAACTGGCCTACGAAGACGCGCAGATATTCCGGCTGATGAGCCGATTGTGCGCCCCAGACCGCGGTCAGCAGCGCGCGATGGGTGATGACTTTGCCTGCCTGCCGCGCCAGGTGCAGCAGCAGGTCGAACTCCTTGGGGGTCAGGTGAATCGGCTTGCCCTGAACGGTGATCGAGTGGGCATTTGAATCCACCACAAAATCGCCTTCCTCGATGGCTGCGGACCCGCGCTCAGGGGCGCGGCGCAGATGTGCCCGCACCCGCGCCAGCAGTTCCTGAATGCTGAAGGGCTTGGTCACATAATCGTCCGCCCCCGCATCCAGGGCTTCAACCTTCGACCGCTCGTGATCGCGAACAGAGAGAACCAGCACGGGCGTTGCCGACCGGGAACGGATGGCGCGGCACACTTCAACCCCGCTCATCCCCGGCATCATCAAGTCGGTGACTACCAGGTCAGGCGTCCAATCCTTGAAGACCTGCAAGCCCTCTTCCGGCTCGTTGGCAGTGCGAACATCGTAGCCTTGAGCCGACAGCGCAGCCCGCAGTACCCGCGTGATCTGCGATTCGTCGTCGATCACCAGAATTCTTCCGGGCATAGTTTTCTTCTTTGATTGAAGATTACATCACCGGGCCCACCGGGTATGATTCCGTTGGAGATCGGGATGAACGCAGTTTCCTTTTCCGGACGGGCGATACGCTGGATTGGAGGCACGGTGCTGGCCATCGTGGCGGCAGTGGTGATGGTGTGGCTGGGCGCCAACTCCACTACCGCGGGACTCGTATTTCTGGTTCTGGTTGTCTGGTCCGCAACCCAGGCGGGAATCGGCCTCTCGCTTTACATTGCTGCGCTCTGCGCGCTCTCATTCGATTACTTCTTTCTGCCTCCCTACCGCACTCTTCGCCTGGCGGGGCCTCAGGAGTGGGTGGCCATGCTTTCCTACGTCGCCAGTTGCCTGGTGGTAGGGAGAGTGGCCGAGCGCGCCAGAAAGGAAGCCAGAGAGGCCGAACGGCGCCAGGCCGATGTCGAGCGGCTCTATGCGCTCAGCCAGGAGATGATGCTCTACGACGATGCCGAGGGCCTCATTCACGAACTGCCTCGTTTCATCAACAGCATCTTCGCACTCGACGGTGTCGTGCTGTACATCTGCGGCCAGGACACGTTTTACTCCTCGTCTGTGGAGACGCCCATCGTTCTCCAGGCGCCCATGCGAGCCTCAACACAAAGTCAAAATCCAACCATTGCGATGGTCGCAGGCTATTGCACCACGGCCCTGATGCTCGGCATGAGGCCCGTGGGAGCACTGGCATGGCGGCCAGACATGCTTTCGCTCGAAGTGGCCGCGGCAGTCAGCGCCCAGGTTTCCATTGCCGTTGCCCGCTCCGTCGCCATTGAAGCCTCCACACGCATGGAAGCCGCGCGTGAAAGCGAGCGCCTGCGCACCGCGCTGATCGACTCATTGACCCACGAATTGCGCACTCCCTTGACCTCGATTCGGGCCGCGTCAACGACCCTGCTTGAATCCCAGGGGATGGACGAAGCCGGCCGCCAGGACCTGGTGTCGATCATCGATGAAGAGGCTGCGCGGCTCGATCTGCTGATTGGCGAGGCCGTTGAAATTGCCGAGATCGACGCCAACGTCGTCAGGGTTCACACTTCGCCGCAGCACCCCCGCTCTCTGCTCGAACATGCCATCGAGGAGTCGCGCAAGATTCTCGCTTCTCACAAGGTCAGTATCTCCCTCGATGAACAAGGCGACGACAAGCCAGCCTGGTTCGATCCGCACCTGCTGGGCCGCGTATTGCGTCATCTTCTGGAGAACGCAGCCGCGCATACGCCCGCCGGCAGTCGCATCACCCTTGGCAGCCGGAGGACAGATGCCAGGCTCGAATTTTCCGTGGCGGACAACGGTCCGGGAATCGACGCGCTCGATCTGCCCTTGATCTTCGAAAAGTTCTATCGCGGCAAGCGAGGCCCGCGCAAACGCAAGGGATCAGGGATGGGACTGGCGATCACGCGAGCGATTCTCACCGTGCACGGCGGCGGAATCGAGGCCGCCAGCACTCCCGGACATGGCGCGTGCTTCCGGTTCTGGGTGCCGCTGGTCGAAAAGGAAGCTGCCCCCAAGAGCTAACAAGGTCTTTGCTTCGCGGCGGGTGCCCCACCTATCGGACGTCTTTGTTTCTTGTCCGATGGGTGGGATCGCGCCATTTCCCTTTTTGTTCTATTTGCAAGTTCTTCCAAAAATCCGGCGAGATAGTAAATCACTCCGGCTCATTGCCCCAGTCGCAAACAATCTCCGAGCGACCCTCGGAGCTCTCCGCAGCCCATTCAAGGATTCGCGCTACCCGCCAGGCATCGATGGCCGTCACCGGCGCAGGCCCGGCGCCAAGCAAAGCATCGCGAATGCCCGCGTAATAGAGCCGGTAGTCTCCGGCGAGCGGCTCAACCGGCCTGGTTACCGTGCCCCCTTCGATGCCGATATGCAGCGTTCCCCACAAAGCGGGGGGTTCCCTACCCCACGCTGGATCGTCGATGCGCGCCACTTTGTGCAGCGCCGCCTCCTGCGGGTCCATACCGGATTTCCAATAGTTGCCAGTCGTTCCGCGCAGGTGAAATCGCGGCCCCGCCGGAAGCGAGAGGTTGTTGGCGCCAAGCCTCACTCTGAAATCCGGATAGCGGAGCCGCACAGTAAATGAGTCGTTCGCGCCCTGGCCGTCCCGCTCTCGCTCGACCTCCGCACTGACCGCATCGGGCAGCCCAAACAACGCCAGCGCCTGGTCAGTGAGGTGGCTCCCCAGATCAAGCAGCAGTCCTCCTCCAAGCGCCGGATCATCCTTCCAAAAACGACCCGTCATGGGTGTCGGCCTCCAGCGATCGATGCGCGACTCAAGATACACCAGGCGCCCCAGCACTCCATCGCTGAGTAACTTGCGGACGGTCAGGAAGTCCCCGTCCCAGCGCCGATTGTGAAAAGGCGCAAGCAGCAGTTTCTTCTCTTTGGCCAAGCCCATCAGCGTGGCGATCTGGGCCGAAGACACGCCCATCGGCTTGTCCACAACCACATTACGGCCTGCGCGCAGAATCTCGCTCGCAAGCTCAAAATGCGTGCTGTTCGGAGTGGTCACGACAAATAGCCCCAGCGACGAGTCGGCAATCATCTCTTCCAGGGAACGGTAGGTCGTGATGCCCGGGTAGCGTTCCGCGGCGTGATTTGAGCTGCGCTCCAGCACTCCAGCCAGTTCGAGACCCTCAACCGAAGCAATCAGCGGAGCATGAAAGACGCGGCCGCCCAGGCCAAAACCGATCAAGCCAACTCGAATCATGAGCAACCTCGCAACGCGGTACTCTCTCTGCCCGCAGCCGGTCAACCTTCGAGTTTATACCGCGTCTCAGCCAGTCGGTAAAGCCGCCGCCACACCAGCCGATTCATCGTAACCACCATCAGCGAGATCATGATCGTGGCCAGCAGCAGAATTGGGAAACGACCGGTGTCGGTAGCCGCATCGATCTGCGCGCCCAGCCCGATGGTTTGCAGGGTGCGGTCGGCAACATGGGAGTACTCGGCAAAGACAGAAGCATTCCAGGCGCCGCCCGAAGCCGTCACCATGCCGGTGATGAGGTAAGGGAAAATTCCCGGAAGGATAAGCCGCGTCCAACGCTGCCAGCGGGTAAACCGGTAGAGAGATGCGACCTCGCGCAAATCCGAGGGAATGGACATGGCGCCGGCGATGACATTGAACAGGATGTACCACTGGGTGCCCAACAGCATCAGGGCAATGGATCCGATGCCCAGGCCGCCCCCGATCTTCACCAGGCCAATCAGCAGGATAGGGAAAAATGCCGTGGCCGGGACCGAGGCCATTACCTGGGCCAGCGGCTGCACAATGCGCGCCAGGCGCGGGTTGAAGCCGATTGCGACTCCCACCGGCACGGTCCACGCAGCTGAGATGAGCAGCGCGGCATTGACGCGCAGGAAGGTGGCCGCGGCGCCTTCCAGCAGCAGGCGCAGATCGGGCCAGGTCACGGTGCGCAGCATGACCACGGCCTGGGCCGCGCCCCAGAGAACAACGAGAATTGCCGCACTCGCCAGCGTCCACAGAAACGGCGAAGGCTTCCGTTTTTTCTCCTCGTCAAGCGGGTGCACGACGCGGCACTCCTTGCTCTGCGACATGCGGCGATAGATCGGCTCCTCGATGCGCGCCAAGATCCGGCCCGGGAGGGTGCTGAAAAGGCTGGAACGCCGCAGCAGTTCGAGAATCGGGGAGGTGACGCGATCGGCCGATTCCACCTGCTCAAATTTGAATTTGTCGCTCCATGCGATCAAGGGCCGCCAGACCAGCTGATCCGTAGCCACAACGATCAGAATTACCACCGCAAAACCGGAGACGAGCGCCCGGATGTCCCCATCGGCGGTCGCCGTTTGCAGGTAGCTGCCCAGGCCGGGAAGCTGAAAATTGCGGTCGCCCATGGTGAACATCTCGCAGGCAATCAGCGCAAACCAGCCGCCGGCCACCGAGACGATCGAATTCCACACCAGGCCGATGGCGGAGTAAGGCATTTCCAACTGCCAGAATCGCTGCCAGGCCGAATAGCGAAAGATGCGGGAAGCCTCGATCATCTCCCGCGGAATGCTCTTGAGCGAAGAATAGAAGCTGAAAGCCAGGTTCCAGACCTGGCCCGTGAAGATCAGCAGAATGACGCCCATCTCGATGCCCATCTGATGGCCTGGAACAAGCGCCACCATGGCCAGCACCACCGGGGGCAAAAAGCTGAGCACCGGGATCGATTGCAGGATGTCAAGAACGGCCACCATCCAGGGCTCGATCCGGGGGTTATACGCGGCCACGTACCCGTAACTCACGGCAAAGACCAGGCTGAGCAGGTAGGCGATCGAAATGCGCACGATCGAGTAGAATGCATACACAGGCAATGCGCCGATCGAGTGCGAGATGGGCACGACGGGAACCGGTTTGCCGAGCCAATACGTACCGGTGCTGACGATGGTGAAGAAGATCGCCAGGCCCACAGCCCCCACTCCCGCGTCGATCAGAAACGGCCACGGCCGGTGAGTAACCAGGGTTCGCGCAAGGGGATGTTGAATCTTCACTCGGCTTCCTCGTTGGGTGCAACTTCCTCTTCCTGCGCATCGGGCAACACGAAGCGCCGGCGCCCGGCGTCGAAGTCAAACAGCTCCGCGTAGCGTCCCCACGCAATGGCAGTCTCCATCTGGCGCTGGCTCTCATCCTCGCTGAACTGCTCGTCTAACATATCGATGAAGAACTCTTCGGCCACGGTATGATCGCTCTTGGATTCGAGAGCGCGGCGGATCTGGCGCAGCAGCAGCACGTGCTCGACCGCCGCATCGCGGAAGAGTTCCTTCTGGCGAAGAATCTCCGAGTTGGCAAACTCCGTTCCGGTCGGGGTGATGGCTGCATCGCCTTCTTCGACGGTCAGAAATCCCAGCAACCGCGCGGCGTCCACCGTGGGTAGCAGATCGTCGATCTCAAAGGCCAGGTCGTCGGCAAGGCGGTAAATATCGTCTCGTCCGCCTTTATCGAGCAGCAGTTCCAGCAAGCCGGCCACGCCGCCCGGCCGGGCATGAGGCAGCATCTGATAGCGCATCTGGCGCTGGTCGCGCACCCGCGGTCCGGCCTCCTGCTCGGGTACTCCTGCAGGCTCCGTGTCGGGCCGGGTGAGGACTTTGTAGATGTAATCCACAAGGTGCGTGAACCCATCCGACTTGCGGTCGCGCGGCTGCGCCAGTTGAACCTTGAAATCGGTGCGTATGTGCCCCGGATTGCGCCCCAGCACAATGATGCGGTCAGCAAGCAACACCGCTTCTTCAATGTTGTGGGTCACGATAAACACGGCCTTGGTGGGCATGGTTTTGTTGGCCCACAGCTCCAGCAGTTCGCTGCGCAGGTTTTCGGCCGTCAGCACATCGAGCGCAGAGAAAGGCTCATCCATGAACAGCACTTCCGGTTCAACCACCAGCGCGCGAGCAAATCCAACCCGCTGCCTCATTCCGCCTGACAGCTCCTTGGGATATGCGCCCTCAAATCCGTCCAGTCCCACCGTATCGAGCATGCGCATACTCCGCTCCCGCCGTTCCGCGGCAGCCACGCCCCGAGCCTGCAACGGCGCTTCGACGTTTTCGAGCACCGTGAGCCATGGAAACAACGCAAAGCTCTGGAAGACGATCGAGACGTTGATCTCGGTATCGGCAATGGGCTTTTCATGCCAATAGACCTGGCCGGCAGTAGGCGTGGAAAGACCGGTCAGCATGCGCAGCATGGTCGACTTGCCCGAACCCGAAGGTCCCAGCAGGGCTAGAATCTCGCCCGGAACGATGCTCAAGTCGGTCGAGGAGATTACCTGGATCCGGTTCTCGCTGGGTTGCGAGTAGTATTTCTCGATTTTTTCGGCGCGAATGATCGGCTCAACGGCTGGAGCTTGGGTCGGGGCCTGGATGGGTGTCACCGCTTCCTGCATGAAAAGTTCTCCAGTCGGGAACTAGGTCCAAATACCTTGGAATCGAGCGCGCCCGTTGCACGAATGATCCCGGCGAGAATAGAGCGCGTCCGGCGGTGTTCCTCTACCGGTGGCTCGCTTCATTTAACTGACAAGAAATGGCCTGGCCCGTTTTCCTGGCGGGATTGTTCTCTTGGGGCACTGGCGTCCGGCCTTGAATTAAAGGTCGTTCGTCAGTATACGGCCCCGCGGTTGAAATCAGATGAACGGCCACTGAAACCGGAAACCGAAACTCATTCCCTCTTGCCCTCCCCGGTCGATTGGCATTGCGTAGAATTACCGCCCCGACGCGCACAATGGACGTAGGAGAATCTCACGTCCGCTTCCTTGAGTCGCCTGCGCCTCGTTCTAAATCCCGGGGTTGTCCGTACCGCTTTTCGCCCCCCCCCTACCCCCCCCCGGCCCAATACTGGGCCAGTATGGCAGTACGTTCCTGTGTAAGTCGCATTGAATCAAAGGATTACTTCCGGCGGCAGGTTGCCGTACGGTAAACAGAACCCTTGATTTTTGCTTCATTTGGGTCCGTTTTCGGCCCCTTCCGGTCGAATTTCGACGCGAAAGAGCCTCAAATCAGCGCACTTCGAGGAGCCTTTTAGAGCAGTTGCCCCTCATTGAGGGTCGTGAGAGATGCACCCGAGGCCGAGCGTACCCTGGGGTGTAAGCTGTGTGGAGACCCGTTGAAGTGCCCAATTCCCTACCGGGACAATTCCCTGTCCTGGTCAAGCACCCAATCATTCAAGCCAAGCATCAGTGGAGAGTATGCCCGAAACTACAACGAAACCAAAGGTTTTGGTGGCGGACGACGAGCGTGTAATAGCCGACACACTCGCCATGATCCTGAATCAGAGCGGATTTGATGCGCGAGCCGTTTATTCCGGCGAGAAGGCCCTGGAACTGGTACCCGCCTTTGAGCCCGATATGCTCATCTCTGACGTCATCATGGCGGATTTGAACGGGATCGACGCGGCCATTCGCATCCGCGCTTTGTTGCCGGGAATCAAGGTTCTGCTCTTCTCAGGCCAGGCGGCCACGGCCGACCTGCTTGAGAAGGCACGTGCCCAAGGCTACGAGTTCGAGATACTTGCCAAGCCGGTCCATCCCCAGGATCTGCTGAACCGGCTGCGCGAATAAGCACCGTCTCCGCCCCTTTCAATTCGACGGAATGCTCGCCGCCGCCGCAACCTTGGCGGCCAAGAGGAGGTGTGTACAGGCTGCGGAAAAACTCATGAAACACGCGATTTTTCCAGGCTTTGTAACAGGGCACGACTTCAGTCGTGCCGATAAAGCCAATCAAATCAATGCTGGGCTTTAGCCCCTGCAAAAGTCAACTTCACCTGCGCCCGATCGGCTATCGCCCGCTTGCGGACCTTGGCCCATTCGTGCAAGATAATCCAAACCATATCCTTGCTCCGATCGATGAGCCGCCTGACTGCGTCGAGGCCACTGTCAAGCGGCAGTCGGTACCCGGCTACAAGTGAAAGGCGGATCGTTGACCGGCCAGTCAAGCGCGAACACCGAAATGCATTCGCAGCAAAACGCTGCTGAAAAATTCGGCCTGCACGCCGGCGTTCTCGGGCCCATCGAAACCCTGGCTCAATCGGTCTCCGCGACGGCCCCCTCCACCTCGCCTTCGCTGACCATTCCGCTGGTGTTTGCGCTGGCCGGCAACGCCACCTGGTTTGTTTATTTGCTGGCCACCTGCGCGACGCTTCTGGTGGGCTTTTGCGTCAGCCGTTTTGCCCGCCTCTCCGCCTCGCCTGGATCGCTTTACAGTTACACCGCCGACACACTGCCGCTGGCCTTTGGCGTGGTTGCCGCATGGGGACTGCTGCTGGCCTACATCGCCACCGGCGTTTCCGTAACCGGCGGGGCGCTTTACTACGCCGCTGTGCTGGCTGGACAGTTTATCCACTGGGCGCCGACGCCCCTCGCGGTATCGGTCGTCGTGTTCGGGGCCGCAGGATGGATCGCCTATCGCGACGTCAAGCTGTCTGCGGAGTTGATGCTGTGGATCGAAGTCATCTCAGTAAGCCTGATCCTGATCGTGCTGGCCGAGCTGGTGTTTCACTTCGGCTTCCAATTCGATCTGGATCAGCTCCGATTGAAAGGCGCATCGATCTCGTCGCTTGGCCCGGCGCTGGTGCTCGCAATGTTCAGCTTCGTGGGTTTTGAGGCCGCGACTACGCTGGGGGGCGAAGCGCGCGAGCCGCTCAGGACCATCCCGCGGGCAGTGATTCAGTGCGCAATCCTCGCCGGTGCATTCTTCATGCTGTGTTCGTATTCCGAGGTGCTGGGCTTCCGCGGCGAGTCATCGAGGCTGAGTGACTCGACCAGCCCCCTGCACCTGCTGGCCAACAAGGCCGGAGTGTCCCTTTTGGGTCTGGGAATCGACCTGGGCGCGGCCATCAGCATGTTTGCCTGCGTGCTGGCTTGCACCACCGCCGCCGCGCGGGTGTTGATGAAGATGGCCGCGCAGGGGATTCTGCCGAAGGCGCTGAAGAGGACCGGCAGCAAGCATGGAACCCCGGGCACGGCCATCGCGGTTTCTGTCGCCCTTATGTTCGCGGCCACAACGGTTCTCTCGTACCGGGGCCTGGGAGGCGCGGACTTGTACGACCTGGCAGGATCGCTGGCGGTATTCGGATTTCTGACCGCCTATGGTCTGGTCGCCGCGGCGCTGCCCTTTGCCCGCCGCGCATTGGGGCAGCACTCGCACCTCGTGGCCGCAGTGAGCGCGCTCACTGTAGCAGTCATGGGCCTGATTGTCATTTTCGATCTTCGCTCGGCCACCGACGTCCGTCATGCGCTCATCCCCTGGATTTACCTGGGGTATATCGCCGCCGGTCTGGCATGGCATGGTTTGCGGCGAAAAAGTTCCGTACAAGGCGTTCCGGCCGGCTGATCATTTCTGCGTCTCCGATTCTCCCTGCGACAGGATCAACAGCACAATTCCCACCACGGCGAAGTTTCTGAATGCCGCATTCTGCCCGTTCCACATGGGCGATTGCCACATCAGAAACCACTCCCCGCCCACGGTCAGAAACGCCGTCAGCCACATCAACAGCGAAACTGTCAGCGCGACCGAGGCCACCCTCTTGGCGCCATGGAATACCCTGGCCGGCGAGCGCAACACCCGTATCATCCTCGCCACCCCCCACCACAACAAGATGGTTGTCACGATCTCCCACGCGATAATGGATAAATAAAACACTTGAATCACAATCGGTGATGTAATTGCCCGACCCATCAGCCGATTGCCGGGAAAGGTTGAATCCATCCTGAGCACGTGGTAGACGAATTGATAGTTCGAGCCGTAATCGGCCAGGTTATTGAAGGCGAACACGGAATAAAAAAGTGCAACGGCCACCACCAGCGCGATCTTCGCGGTGCGAGGAATCATGGTCTCCTCCTCTTGTCGGTTGCAGAAATGGAAAAAGATTTGAAGTACTCGGTGAGGGCAATGAGCGTGGCGTCGTCGTAAGCGAGCTGCCCGGGCATCTTCGCGCCTGGCGTCACCGACGATGGATCGCGGACGATCTGCCTGAAGCGCCGCGGATCTGACTGCGCAATCGCGGCCAGTTGCAGCCAGGTGCGGCCGGATTTCAGTCCGCCCTCCGAGCCCATGTTATGGCAGCGGAAACAATCTTGCCGCGCAATCAGATAGCCCTGCTCGACCGGCGAATCGGCAGCCCATTTGCCCGGTGGGCTGATCGCCGCAAAGACCTCGGATTCACGGCGCACTTCGATGCGCGTCACCCCATAAGGCAACTGCGGCTCGTCTTCATGGGAGAGCACTTTGAATGTCGGCTTGAAGAACGGGTGCGAAATCAGATAAGGCCCCAGCGCGTCTCCGTCGTTAGCCGGCGGCCAGTTGTCGCGCAGCCGCCCGTTGATGCGCAGCACCAGCAATGGGTGGTGCTCGGCTATGTAATCGTGCGGATAATTGGCGCGATACTGGTCGTCGCAGATGGCGACAATCAGGATCGAGTCAGGCCGGGCGCCTAGTCGCTGCGCCAGGGCGGCCAAACTTACTCCGCTGATCGCTGTATTCCTGGGAAGATTCGAGTCGTCGCTGACGGTGTAGGTTTCCTGAGGCAGCCGCAGCAGATCCTCGTAGCGCACGAAGCGCGTAGAGCCACGCGGAAGGCCCCGCAACTCTCCACTTACCGCCAGGTCGCCCGGCGAAGTACGTTCCCGGCGCAGCAGCGTACTTGAATTTGCCGCCATCGAAACGGCAACCGCAACGGCTGCCAAAATGGCCACAAGGACTCTGAACATGGTTCATGCTAACTTGGCGGCTACAAAGTTCAAAGGAAATACATCCCGGACATGCTACATTCGAATGCAAATGGCTGACTTGGCAAGCCCCGAACAAGCGCTTCTCTCCCTTGGCCTCACGCTTCCTGAATTGCCCAAGCCGGGCGGCAACTACGTTCCTGCAAAGCGAGCAGGAGCCGTCGTCTATCTTTCCGGCGTCATCTGTGCCGGACCCGCCGGCATCATCACCGGCATGGCCGGCGCTGACCGCACGGTGGAAGAAGGCTACACCGCCGCGCGTGCCTGCGCCCTCACGCAACTCGCCGTGCTCAAGCGGGAACTCGGCTCGCTCGATCGTGTGGCGGAGGTCCTCACTCTAAACGGTTATGTGAATGCCGCTCCCGGATTCGGCAATTCACCGGAAGTGATCAACGGAGCTTCCGACCTGCTGGTCGAGGTGTTTGGTGAGGCGGGCCGTCACGTGCGCGCTGCTGTTGGCGTTAGCGCCCTGCCGCGCAACGCCCTGGTGGAAATCCAGATGTCGGTTCGAGTGCGCGAACCATGAAAGGGCACGAGCTTTCCGCCGAACCGACCCACTCGGTCTGGGACCGCTCTCTGGATCCGCGCCTCCATATCGAGCCGGGGGACGAAGTCTCATTCCGATGCCTCGATGCCAGTGGCGGCCAGGTTCGTCCCGGCATGACGACCGCCGAGTATCTCAGCATCGATCGGACACGCATTCACGCCCTAACTGGACCGGTCTGGATCGAGGGCTCGGAACCGGGCGATGTACTCGAGATCGAAGTGCTGGCAACCCGCCACAGCGGCTGGGGATGGTCCAGCATTGTCGAGGGTCTGGGCTTCCTCAAAGAACGCTTCGACGAGCCCTATCTCTTTCACTGGAACCTGGACGGCCAATCCACCTCTTCGCTCGTCCCGGCCGTTGTGCCGCTGCGGCCTTTTCTCGGCGTAATGGGCGTGGCGCGCGCCGAGGATGGAAGATTCCGAACTCGTCCCCCCGGCCCATTCGGGGGCAACCTCGACGTGCGCGAACTGTGCGCCGGCTCCAGGCTTTATCTGCCGGTCTTCAATCGAGGCGCCCTGTTCAGTTGCGGAGATGGCCATGCCGCGCAAGGCGATGGCGAAGTGTGCATTAATGGCATCGAATGCCCGCTGGATGTGACCTTGCGCTTCCATCTTCACAAGGACCGGCCCCTGTCGGGTCCGATCGTCGAGTCCAGCGAAGCGGCTGCTCGCGATTCGTGTTCAGACTCATGGGTGGTGGTCGAAACCGGCGTCGATCTGGCCGAAGCCGCGCGCGCCGCTACCGGACGCATGATCGATCTGCTGGTGAGCCACTGGGGTTTCACCGAGGTGCACGCGTATATCCTCTGCAGCGTCGCCCTCCGATTGCGCCTCAGCCAGGTGGTCAATGAGCCGGTCCACACCGTGAGTGCGGCACTCGCCAAACAGATTCTGCCAGCGCGGCAGCTTTTTCGTGCCCTATGATCGTCAACGACCCCGATGTGATTGCCGAGCTGAGCACCCTTTATCGGCAATACGAGACGGCACTGGTCAGCAACGATGTGGAAAAACTGGTGGAAATGTTCTGGGCAGGGCCGCAGGTGATGCGCTTCGGCGTCACCGAGAATCTTTACGGCCCCGAAGAACTTGCCGCATTCAGAAAGACCCGCCCCTCCGCCAACCTGGCTCGCACCATCACTCGTTTTGACATTGTGAGCTTTGGCCGCGATTTTGCCAGCATTACACTCGAATTTGAACGAGTTACAGCTCAGCCTCCATCGCAGCGCATTCGCGGCCGGCAAAGCCAGGTCTGGGTCCGGCTGCCCGAGGGTTGGCGAATCGTGCAGGCCCACGTTTCAACGTTGCCTGCCGCCTGAGTCTCATTGCTTCCCTCGTATTCCTCAAAACCTTATGGGAACTTTATTCCGCAGCGGTTAGTCTGTTGTTACCCAGTATCGCGTGCAGGTTGAGACCCACTTTTCTGTTCTTCAGTTCGAAGAATAATGAACGACGGAATTCTATTTATTCACTCGCTTTTTTTAGAGTCTCAACACAAGCCGCCGGGATATTCACATTCCGAGGTCGTTCCTTGAGGCACTTCATGCAAAATTTCCTTGCCCCCCTTCCCCGGCTGCTTGCAATCCTGGCAGTCGTTGCGTTGTGTTCGAATTCGTTAAGGGCACAGCAGACGCTTGGCGGAATCACCGGTGAGGTCACTGACGCCTCGGGCGGCGTAATTCCCAATGCAACGGTCACAGCGGTGGACGAGCATACTTCCCTTACACGAACGGCCAGGACAAATGGCAGCGGCAACTACACGTTCGTAAATCTTCCCATCGGGATCTACACGATCACCTACACAGCCGACGGATACGAAGTGCAAAAGACTCCGCACATCTCCGTGCAGGCCGACCGCACCGCGACCGTGAGCGCCTCGCTCAAAGTGGGTGCAGCCAGCACGACGATTGAAGTGGAAGCCGCGCCTTTGATGAACGCCGTCGATACCACCAACGGCTACGTCATGGAAACCACCCAGATCAGTGCAACTCCGCTGCCCACGGGCAGCTTTACGGGGCTTGCCATCCTCTCCGCCGGCGTGGACGCAGAGCTTTCCGGCGGCACCGGCGCAAACTCCGGCCTGGGCAACGCGCCCATCTGGGCCAATGGCCAGCGCGACACCTCCAACAGCTTTCTGGTCAACGGAGTCGACGGAACCAATCTCTTCAACGGCAAGAGCACCAGCCAGGTGGATTCGGCGCGCGTCATCAACTCCACCGGCGTGCAGACCCTCCCCGGCGGCGGGGGCGGCGTCATCATGTCATCCGCTTCCATCTATCTTTCTATCGGCAATGCCATTCCCACTCCGGCTCCCGAGACCATTCAGGAGGTCCGCGTCAACGCTTCAATGTATGACGCGCAACAGGGCTCTACCTCCGGCGCCCACATCGACATGAGCACCAAGTCCGGCACCAATGACTTTCACGGCAATCTTTACGTTCATCACGGCACCAACTGGATCAATGCGGCTCCATTCTTCTTCAAGCAGGACCCGGACGTCCCCGCATCGGACAAGGTCCCGCAGCTTCACCGCTACGTGGCCGGCGGAACGCTCGGCGGCCCGATCATCAAAGACAAGCTATTCGGCTTCATCGCCTATCAGCACCAGCATGTTTCCGACGCCGAATTGGGTGACTCGTTCCTCGACGTACCGATCGGATTATCTGACTCCCGCAGCGCTGCTGATCTGGCGAATTTAGCGAATTACTCATTTGAAACCAGCCTGACAGCCGCCAATATCGATCCCCTCGCTCTGAAATTGTTCAACTCTCCGGCGCTTCCCGGCGAACCCGGCAAGTGGCTGATCCCCAACGATTCACTGGTCGGAACCGGCAATCCGATCCCCTCGGTCGCCCATCTCGACAACGCGTTCATCCCCGGAACCGGCCGGTTCACATCCGACCAGGCCGTCGCCGACCTCGACTGGAACGCAACCAGCAAAGATACTCTGGCGCTCAAATACTACTATCAGCACGACCCCACACTGGCGCCTTATGCCTACTCGAGCGTCCCTGGCTTCGACGAGCATCTGGATTCCGGCGCGCAGGAGTTCTCCATCAACAACAGCTACATCGTCAAGTCAAATCTGAGCACGACGGAGACGATCGGCTTCCTGCGCGAGAAGAACTGGGCTGACAACCAGCAGCCCTTCGGCCCTGGCTCCATTCCCGGGGGAGCGTACGGCACTGGATCCATCAACATGTTCGGATCGAACTATTTCCCCGGCGTCTCCATCTACAACGTGCTGGGCCAGTACCAGCCCAGCGGTGTCAGCGACGTGTTTCTCAACATCGGCCCCAACGCCGAATCGCAGTCGACCAACACCGGCATGTTCCAGAATCGCCTCTCGCCATCCGGCGACGCAATTTGGCTGCGCGGCAGGCACACCCTCGGCTTCGGCACAAGCTACAGTTACACCCAGCTCAACACCATCGACAAGAGAACCGGTACAGGCACCATTGCCACCGACGACTTCAGCCAGATGGTGCAGGGTTATGTCACTCCGGGCGGTTCGGCAACCGGCTTCTATGTGTCTTCTTTCCTTCAAGGCAACGCCAGCCGCTACTACCGCGCCAATCAACTCGGCCTTTATTTACAGGACAAATACCAGATCACCCCGACTCTCTCGCTCACCGCCGGCATCCGCTACGACTGGGATGGCGGCCTCACCGAGAAGTACGGCCGAATCTTCAACTTCGATTCCAAACTTTACAACTACGATGTCGCCTCCGACACCATCACCAATACAGGCCTGATTATCGCGGGCAACAACGCCAACGGCACCAAGGGCGTAAGCAACACGACTTTGACTGGTCGCCAGTGGGGCATAGGCCCGCGCGTCGGCGCCGCCTGGCAGCCTGACTGGTACCATCGCACAGTGGTCTTCCGCGTCGGCGGAGGACTTTACTACGACCGCGGCGAACTGTTTACCTATTTCTCTCCCGGCTACGCGATCGGCACAGTCACGGGCGGTCCCTTCGGCGTCAATCAGCAACTGCCCTTCGTGAATGCCTCGAGCTGTCCGAGTGCCACGTTGTTCTACTACGAAGGCTATCTTCCGACCTGTGGGGGCACGCCCGCTGAAGGCAACCTCGAGAATCCTTACGGAACGAGTCTCCAATATGCCGCCCCCACCAGCCCCAAGGCCTCCGATCTCAGCTCCTTCCTTCCCAACGCCTGCAGTATCGTGAATACCGGTTACAGCGGCGTTCCCAACGAATGCCCCGCAACCGCCGCGACACCCAACGGCGAAATCATCAACAATGGCCAACCGATTTCGCTCGGCGTCTACGACCGCGCCAACAAGCTGCCTTACACCATGAACTACACTCTCGACGTCCAGTGGCAGCCGCGCAACGACCTCGCAGTCGATCTCGGTTACGTTGGCAATCTGGGCCGGCACCAGATCATACCCGTTCCCTTCAATCAGCCGGGCATCTACTCACCCTCCAACCCCGCACTCTCCGGCAGCGCGTACCAGCAGAATTACAGTTATGGTTATAACGTCGGCTTCAACGAGTTGCCCGACGGCACCTACTACCTGGCCAACTATGAGGGCGGCAACGTCGATCTGCGCGTTCCGTACATCGGTTACGCTGCCGAGTCGCTTGCCTACAAGGCCGCCGGCGTGGACGCCTACAACGCTCTCCAAGCTCACATTGAAAAGCGCATGAGCCACGACTTCCAGATCGGCGCGTCCTACACCTGGTCTCACGCTACCGACGAGCAGAGCGGCCTCGGTCTCTTTTACAACGGAAATAACCCAGCCAATCTGCGAAGCGGCTACGGCTCTTCGGATTTCGATCGCACCCACATTCTCAACTTCGATTACACCTTCAACCTGCCCAAATTCGCGGCGGAGAGTTCATTCAAAGGCAAAGTCATCGACAATTGGTCGCTGGTGGGCCTGACCGTCATTCAAAGCGGCCAGCCATACAGCGTGATCGACTTCTCCGGTGCAGTCGGCTCAATCTACTATTCGACCGCAGACGGCATCACCAACCCCATTGTGCCGCTGGCAAAAGGATGCTCGCCCAAGAGCGCGCTTACCGGCGCTTCCGGAGCCTTCTACAATCCGAATCGCCCCAACGCCGGAGGCGCGCTCAATGCCGCCTGCTTCACTCTGCCTCTGCTTCCCGCCGGCGGTCTGAATGGCGCCATTCCTCCCGATGATGCCTACGAAACCGGCTTCACCAACGGGCAGCGCAATATCTTTCGTCAGTCGTACCAGAAGCGTGCCGACGCCTCACTGGTAAAGACATTGAGCTTCGACAAGGAGCGCTTCAACCTGAAATACACCCTCGACGTCTACAACCTGACCAACACGTCGAGCTTCGACGTCCCCACAAACGAGGTTTCGCAGAACGCTTCTTACAGCGCGTTCCCGGCTGCCGGTCAGCCAGTGCAGTCGTCGACCAATTGCGCCACCAACCCCACCGGAGCGGCCAACGGCAATCCTCCGGGCAATCCTGGCGCGTTGTACTCCTGCCCCGACAGCCTGGGCCTGGTCACTCACACCATCGGCGCCCCGCGCCAGATTCAGATGTCGCTTCACCTCGACTTCTGATCCAGGAAGCTCATCGATAAAATCAGAAGGGCGTCCATTCCAACGGACGCCCTTTCGTTCTGTACTCATTTACTTGTTTCGCTCTCGCCAGGGCAGGTCTCGGCTCACTCCGTCAGCGTCACGGTCAACTGCTCCGGCTCCGCCGCCGCAAATGCGCATTCCAACTCCGCTGAGGAGTCGAACAGTTTGCCGGCAACATGCCGCGCGGGAAATATAAACTTCAATTCCTTCTCGCTGAATGGCCAGGGAGCAAGCCGGAAATGCCGCGCCGCGAGCGGAAGAACTTCCACCTCCGAGGCCGATCCGTCGGTCAGCGGCAGCGGATGCAGCAGGTGCGCCCTCGAGCCAAATGCAACGCAAGTCAGCAGGGAAAGATTGTCGCACGCCTGAAGAAGCCGGAAATGTTCCAGGATCATCTGCTCCGATTTGGCATGCGCATCGAGCGAATCATCCTCGGCAATCTCGGCCCGCAGTTCACTCTGATAATCGCGTTGGCGCGCGAGAAATGCATCCAGGAGCAAGAGCCCCTCTGGCGCAATCGTCGAGCGGTCCGCATGTGCGGTCAGCAGGTTGTACGTATGCATTGCAATCAAGAGCCCGGCATAAGGGTCTTCTTCCGCAATGATGCGCACGGCGCGGTCCCTCACCGCGAGGTACTCTTCGAGATCGATCTCCTCGAAGGCCGAGTACTTGCCCACCAACTCCGTCGAAAATGCAGAAGGCTTTCCCTGCCGCGTGATGGAGGGGTGCGCATCCCGCGCGGCCCAGCCGTCATCGTGAGCTGAAATGCCATAGAGCACCCGGGCTCTCGGCTCCGGACTGCGGAACCTGGCGTTGCCCCACGCCGCCGCAAACGCCCCCGCCAACTGCGCGTGATCTGGATGCCGAATCAACCACCATCCCGTTTCCGATTCCATCCGCAGCATCCCGCCCTCCTATTCGGCAACCTGTGAGCGCTTCGACTCGTGCCAGTTGTGCAGAGCCAGCCACTCGAAAAACATCACGATAAAAAAGAACGAAAATCCCAGCGCGGCGGAAGCCAGCACCAATGCAAACAGGTAGCCGGTCTCCATCTGGTTGTTGGCGTAAATCATTGCGTAGCCCAGGCCGCCCTCGCCCACCCGCGTCGATCCGGCGAATAATTCTCCCGTAATGCCGCCGATCACGCTGATTCCCGCTGAAATTCGTATACCGGTAAACAGATTTGGCAGCGAGTTCGGCAGGCGCAACTTGAACAATACCTGCGCCGGAGTTGCCTTCAGCATGATGAATAGCTGGATCAGGTTCTCATCCACGCTGATCAAACCCTGGGTGGTGTTGGCGATAATCGGCGCCAGGCAGATGATGAAAGTGACAATCGTTACCGCCATAATTCCAGCGCCCGCCCAGTTAATAATCAGCGGGGCGATGGCCACGATCGGCACCGTCTGTAGCAGGATCGTGTAGGGGTACAATGTCTGGCGCAGCCAGCGCCACTGGGCAAAAATCATGGCCACGCCGACGCCGGCAACAATGCTCGCAACCAGCCCGCCCGCAGCTTCCTCGGTCGTGATCCATAACGATTCAAGTAGCGTCGGATAGCGCTCGCCAAGAACCTTCGCTACGGTCAGCGGACCCGGCAAAATGTAAGGCGGCAGATGATTGAACCAGATCACTAATTGCCAGATGCCGATCAGGCACGCCAATACAGCCAGGCTGTTGATCACCAGCAGGCTTCTCTTCTTCATGGCTGAAACACTCCGCGCAGCAGCCGCGACGCTTGCGTCACCGTCTCTTCAAACGCCTCCGATTCACGAGTCTCGGCGGTGCGAGGCCACGGCAAATCAATCGATATCTCATGGGCCACGCGTCCCGGATGCGGAGCCAGAATCACGATGCGCGTGGAAAGAAAGACAGCTTCCGCAACCGAGTGAGTCACAAACAGCACAGTCCACTTCTGCTCCGAGTAAAGCCGCAGCAACTCTTCATTGAGCCGGTCGCGCGTCATCTCGTCAAGCGCCGCAAATGGCTCGTCCATCAGCAGAATGCGCGGCCTGCTCACCAGCGCCCGCGCAATGGAAACGCGCATCTTCATGCCGCCCGAGAGCTGCCGCGGATATCGCTTGGCCACATTCCCAAGGCTCACCAACTGCAGCATCTGCGACACCCGCTCCTTGCGCACATCGCGCGCCGCGTAGTCCAGCTCAAGCCCCAAGCCCACGTTCTCTTCCACCGTCCTCCACGGCAGCAACGTCGCATCCTGAAAGATGAAACTCATCAGCTCGCGCGCATTCTCCGGAGTCATACCGTTTACGCGCACTTGGCCTTCGCTCACCGGGCTCAACCCCGAGACCAACTTCAATAGCGTCGATTTGCCGCATCCCGAAGGCCCCAGAAAAGTGACAAACTCCCCGCGTTCGATCGTCAACGAAACGTCCTCCAGCGCAATCGCGGCGCTGCGATACCGCTTGCCGACACGATCCAGCACGATCTCCGAAATCGACTGAGCTTGAGTTACCATGCTGCCTCTCCAACCACAGGCAGATAAAGAGCGGAAGGGTGCTCAGCGGTGTGCAGCACCTGCTGCGTCGATCGAGCCCAGTTCCAGTTGCCGGCCAGCTGCGGCTGCGTATCGTTCGAAGGATTGCGATCGTATAAAGGAAATGCCGAGCTCGCAATTTCAAGCCTCAGCCTCTCGCCCGGCGCAAGCACAAACGCGATCGGCTCCAGCTTGAATTCCCACATATTAATCTGATCGCACGAATAGCCTGAATCGCGAAACAGCCATGAACTCCGCGCAATTCCAATCGACAAAAACTCCGCCCGCCCGCTCGATGTCACGCGCACCATCTTGGCCGTAAAGTCCGCGCTCGGCGCTGAAGTTGCGGCAAAGAATTTGACCCGCGCCTGGCCGTAGATCTCGGTCTCACGCTTCGCTGGCTCAGAGGTGTAAACCAGCACATTGTTCGCCAGCTCCATCGCCGACTGGTCAAACGGCCCGCTCAGCGCCTGCAAGCCTCCCGGCGCCAGCACTGGAACCTCGGGGTCATACACGAAGACATCGCGCGGCTCATCGTCACCGGGCGCGCAGGCTGAAAGCCTTCCCCCGCCTTTGCGAGAATTTGCGTCACCCGCGCTGTGCAAGTAGAGCGCCTGCGCCGCTCCTTCGGGCCACTCCGCCGCAGTGTGCCATTCATTCGGTCCCAGCGCAAAATAACGCACTCGAGGCTCATCCTCGAAATCGCTCGTATCTTTAAGCCAATGATTGAACCAGCGGAGCAGCTGCGCATTCGTATCGAGATTCGCACCCTCGCCCAGATTCGCATCGCCTACTCGGTCTCCCCACGGAATATGAATCCAGGGTCCGGCGATCAGATATTGATTCTCGCGCGCAAACTCGCTCCCCGCGCCGCGCCTCAAGGCTACGTATCCCGCAATCGACCCCTCAAGGTACGTGTCGAACCACCCCGCGATGTGCAGCGCCGGAACCAGAATGCGATCGATTCGCCGGCTCACATCCTGCCCCGTCCAATAGGCCCCGGGGTCGCGCTGCGAAAACCAGTTGCGCACATAGCCGGGCAGCGCGGGGTCCGCGATCACTGGATGCATCCCATACGGCACATGGGCAGCCTGCGCGCGAATGTTTGTCCACGCCTCTTCCAGCCGCTCGCTCGCCGACCGAAGCCCTCGCCTCCGCGCATCCTCGCGCAGCATCTGGATTCCCCATCCGAGGCTGGAACTCAAACGAAGCGCGCCATTGTGATAGAACCATCCGTGATAAAGATCCGCCGCCGTCATGTGGGGCGCGATGCACGCCAGTCCCTCCGGCTGCTCCGCCGCAGCCAGTAGCTGGGTCATGCCCTGGTATGAGAACCCATACATGCCGATGCGCCCATTTGATGCCGGATGCTTGCGCAGCCATGCGATCGTCTCCGCGCCATCGCGCCCTTCATGCCGGAACGGATAAAACTCGCCTTTTGATTCTCCCCGCCCGCGCACATCCTGGATCGCCACGTGATACCCATGCCGCGCGAACCACACAGGATGCGCGTAGACCACCGTCGAGGCAATATCGCGCCCGTATGGCTGCCTCATCAGAAGCGTGGGCCACGGCCCATCGCCGGCGGGATAATAATGGTCGGAAACCAGCGTGGTTCCGTCACTCAGCCGGCACGTGACTCCTCGCTCCAGTCTCACGCCATTTCCACAATCGGCCAGCGCCATCGTCAAGCTCCGTGCCTCGGCTCAAAGTTGTACATTGCCACCAGCATCTGTGCCACGCGCGTGGCCGCCTCACTGGACCACCGCTCGCCATTCTCGGCCGTTGCGCCAACCGGGTCGCCCAGGACGCCGCTTGGCGCAATGTCCTTCGTGAGCCACGCAAAATTTGCCTCTGATCCTTCGGGCTTCAACAGTTCATGCTCATCAACGCGCGCTATGTAGTTTGCGGTGTATTCATCGTGATGCACCAACGCGGGCGTTGCATGCAGCAGATAGGCAGTTTCGATTTCCCCGGCGTGGAATCCGTATGTCCGCTCCTGTTCGCTTACGCCTTCGTACAAAGCGCCCGGTGATCCGAAAAGGGTGAACGTCCGCAGCCCGAACTCTGCACGCAGGTCACGCGCCAGCACATCGACCAGCGAAGTGTTGCCACCGTGCGTGTTGTAGAGAACCAATTTCTTGAATCCGCTGGCCGCAACACTGGCTCCCAGATCGCGCACCACCGCAAGAAATGTCCCCGCGCTCACGGACATCGTTCCGGCAAAGCCGATGTGCTCGTTGCTTTTTCCATAGCAAACCGGCGGCAGCGCATAGATAGGCAACTCCGCCGGCGCAAGCGCCAGTGCCTTGCCCAGAATCAGGTTGTTGATCAGCGTGTCCGTAGCCAGCGGAAGATGGTGTCCGTGCTGTTCGATAGCAGCCGTAGGCAGCACCAGCAGCGTTTTGTCGCGCGGCAACGCGTCCACTTGCTTCCAGGTCAAATAGGCAAAGTTGCGATCATCGGCAATCCAGGTCTTCACATCGTCCCCTTCATTTTGTGAAAACTGATCATCTTGCCAGGGTTCAATAGCCCGCGCGGATCGTTCTTCTGCTTGGCAAGCAACTGGATGTTGTCGGCGCGGAACCTGCCTCCGCCCTCGACGTAATTCACATGCGGGTTTGCAACGAAGACGCCAATCGACCGGCAATACGCGATCATCTCATTCAGTCGCTCCTCGGTCGTAAACCGCACGATAGGAATCGCGCCGGGATACACCACGCCATCGCCGTTTTTCATAAACTCGATGTGAAACAGGATCTCCTCGCCGTACCTCTCACGTAGCAGCCGAAACTGCTCCCTCGCAGTTGTTGCTGAAAATCCGCACTGCAGATAGGTAAAAGCGGGATTGGCCTTCATGGCCCATAGCGTGGTGTGATTCCATGTGTAGTCGCTTAGAAGCGGTTGCGTACGCGGACCCTCGTAAGTACCGGTGAAAGTCACCTCGCCGCCCGCAAACTCTGCCGCCACGCGCAAGGCCTCGGTTTGTCGGCTCGCAATCATGATCGAAACCAAAGTTTTTCCCGCCCTTACCAAATTTTTAATGGGCGCGAAAAACGATGGAATCGGCCACTCAAAAACGGTCGCCAGGCGCTTGGTCCATTCCGCTCCCACAGCAACGGATTCCGTAAAATCAAATGCCTGTTCGTAGGTATCGAATGCGGCCGTGAATTGCGTCCACTCAACCGCCGGAGTCAGCGCGAACCAGATGCGCGTCAGGACGCCGTTCGTGCCCCACGCATGAAGAATTTCGTGAACTGCCGCGCCTTCATGCAAAATCACGCGCGGCTCATCTTCCATTGTCACCACTTCGAAAGCCCGCACCGTGTCAAAGTCGCGCAACGCGCCATGGGTCACCGAACCGATGCCGCCCGAACCGCCGGCGAGAAACCCTCCCACGGTAGCCTTCACGAGCGTCGATGGGTACATTCGCAGTTCCAACCCGACTTTGCGCGCTTCCATCTCCAGAAACCCGAGCCGCAAGCCCGGCTGGCAAACAGCCACACCATCCGCCGTGATCTCTTCGAGCTTGTCCATCAGCGAAAGGTCCAGCACAATGCCGCCTTCAAGCGGCACGCACTGTCCATAATTCCCCGTTCCGGCGCCGCGCACCGTCACCGGAATCTCATGCCGGCCGGCCAATCGCAAAACCGCTATCACCTCTTCGACGCTGACCGGCTGGACGGCCACATCTGCGTGCTTCGAAGCCAGCCGCGGACGCAACACGGGCGAGTACCAATAGAAATCATGCGATAGCCGGTCGAGCACCGCCGGGGCGGTCAACACGCGCTTTCGGTCTCCGACAACGCCGACCAGTTCTTCTTGAATTCGCTCGTGCATGGGAAGATCTCTCCAATCAACTTCGCGGGCCGCGACTCAATCTCGCCTCCGCGTTGTCCAGGAACGAAATGCCTTCAACATTTTCGGGTGGGTGAACAGTGCGTAGCACTCGTCGCGCAACAGCGGTCCATCCACAACGCAATCCATGTCGCTGCGCGCAGCCACCTCTGCGGCGGAAATCTGGATTTGATTACAGTGCCGGCGAGCATCTTCGATCGTGGCGCCATAGACCAGCCGATCCAATCCCGCCCACAGCGCCGCGCTCATACACATGGGGCAAGGCTCGCACGTGGAATAGAGCGTGTAGCCGGCCAGCGAGACGTTCTCCAGTCGCCTGGCGGCTAAACGGATGGCGCGCACTTCGGCATGAGCACTCGGATCAAATTGCTGCCTTACCGCATTCAGCGCGCGCAGCAGCACTTTTCCGGTTTTCGAGTGGACAATCGAAGCCCCAAACGGCCGGGGACTATCCGTATTCATCGACCTCGCCGTGAATGCCGCGATTGCCGCCATGCATTTGAGATCGTCTATCCGTTCCGGCCTGCCCGAAGAGCCCCCGCGCACAGCGCGGCCGCGCTTTACCCTGGAAATGACTCCCATAATTGAAATTAGCATGGCGTGCGGCTTACGCGCTCGACAAAAATCTGCTTTTGCCCAGCCCGCTTTCACACCCTTACAATCACCGTATGAATCTTTCCGGGGGGATCATTCACGGCCTGCGGCGTGCGCTCGCAAACGGTGCCCAAACTCCCTCCGCCCTGGCCGATTTCGCTCTCGCGCATGCGAGCGGCAATTCAAGCCGCAACACCTATCTCTGGCAGTACGCTGAATGGACACGCGCTGAAGCCGCGCGATCCGAAGGCATTACGCCGGGTAACGGCGGCCCGTTTGGCGATGGCCGTCCGGCGCTCTGGGGCTTGCCCATCTCCGTCAAGGACTGCTTCGACCTTGCCGGCGCGCCCACCACGTGTGGCGTCAGATTTTATCGCGACCTCAATGGACCAGCAGCGCGCGATTCCTGGCTTGTCGAAAAGCTTCGCGCCGCCGGCGCAGTTATTATCGGCAAAACCCATCTCCATCCTCTCGCGTACGGAATCACCGGCGAAAATCCCGAGTTCGGCGATTGCACTCAGCCTGAAAGCCCTGGCGCGCTCACCGGCGGTTCATCGAGCGGCGCCGCGGCCAGCGTACTTGAGGGCTCGTCGGTGGCGGCCATCGGTACCGACACGGGCGGTTCCATCCGCGTTCCCGCCGCGCTCTGCGGCCTGGCCGGCTACCGCGCCACAGTCGGCCGCGGCGACTGGAGTGGCGGCGCGCATCTTGCTGAATCATTCGACACCATGGGCTGGCTCTTCCGCGATCTCGACGATGCGCCGTTGCTCGGGGCTCCCTTCGCGCCTGCTCAACCCCAGCCGCCACATCGCTTCAAGCGTTTCGCATTCGCCTCAGACAAATTTCTCCACGACTGCGAGCCCGCGGTGGCCGCCGGTCTTTCTGCCGCCATCCGCGAGCTTGAGGCTCTTGGACTCGAGGGTCGTTCCATCGATCCACAGTGGTGGCATGACTCCATTGAGATCTTCGCCCCCATCCAGGCTTCCGAGGCGGCGCGCCTGCACGCCGGACACTTCCATCGCTTCGAGCCAGCAATCCGCGAACGCCTGGAGTGGGGGGCTCGCCTCACGCTGCTCGAGATCGCCACATTGCGCCGGCGTCTCGACCAGTTCCGCATGCGCATGGACGAGATGTTATCGACGTGCGAGTTGCTTCTCATGCCGGCCGCTCCAGTCGCGCGCCTCGATGCCGGCGCCGATCACAGCCAGACTCGCGTCAGGCTGCTTCGCTATACCACTCCGGTCAGCCTTGCGGGCGTACCGGCCGTCGCCATCCCCTGCGCGGCCGGCGGCATGCAGTTGGCTTCGGCGCGCAGCTCCGATGAGTCCCTGCTCCAGCTCGCAGCGCAACTGGGCGCCAACAGAAAATCCGCAGCATCTGCACCTTGCGCATGATAATTTCCAATGTAAGGATCTCGCTCTTTCGCTTCCCCGAGGTCAGCGTGAAATCGAAAAATTCAATTTCTGTTACCGCACTTTCCATTGCGGCCGCAATCGCACTGTTTCTCTCTTCCTGTCACGGCAATCGGACCGCAACTGCGAACGGTCTGACCCCAGTGCGTCTCCAGCTGGATTGGTACCCGCAGCCCGAGCAGGGAGGCTTTTACACCGCGCAGATGCTCGGCTACTACAAGGCCGAAGGACTCGACGTCACGCTGCTGCCCTTGCCGCAATACGGCAGCGTCGCCCAGCTCGTCTCCAGCGGTAAAGCCGATATCGGCCTCGGCTCCAGCGACCAGGTTCTCGAATGGGACTCGAACGGGCTTCCCCTTCTCGCCATCGCCGCCACCATGCAGCACGATCCCCAGGCCATCATGGTCCATAAGGACTTGCCGGTCCGAGACTTCAAGGATCTCGAAGGCCGCACCATCTCCGCGCAGACCGGCGCAACCTGGCTCAAATATGTAATCAGCCGCTACAACCTGCACAATGTCCGCCAGGTGCCGTCGACGCTTTCGATCGCCAATTTCCTGGCCGATCCCGCATACGTGCAGCAGATCTTCATCACCAGCGAGCCGTTCTTCGCTCGGCAAGCCGGCGCCGAGGTGCGCACTTTGCTCATCAGCTCGTCGGGTTACGATCCTTACCGCGTCCAGTTCACAACCCGCGACTTCGCCGCTCGACAGCCTGAAGTGATTGCCAAATTTGTCCGTGCCAGCATCCGCGGCTGGCACGAGTATCTGCGCAATCCCGAGCCCACCAATGCGCTCCTCTTAAAGCTCAACCCCGCGCTCAATCCCGCCGAGGAAACCTACACGGCCCAGGCGCTCAGCGTCGGCGGATTCATCACCGGAAATGCTTCTGGTTCCGATGAAACCGGTCACATGTCCGCTGCCCGCTGGCAGACCAGTTTCGAACAGCTCAAGGCGCTGGGAATCCTCGAAGGCGCTCTCGACCCAACCACGGCCTATTCGCTCAAATTTGCTCAGTGAAAATGGTTGGAAGCCGCACTCTCTACTCCTCCCCAATGTCCTCGTTCCATATCTCGGGATGCACGGCGATGAACGCCTCAAGCAGTCCGCGGCATTCGCGGTTATCGAGATCGATTACTTCGACCCCATTCTCGCGCAGCCAGTCGATCCCCCCGGCAAAGGTGCGGCTCTCGCCCACCACCAGCGTCCCAATGCGAAACTGCCGCACCAGCCCGCTGCAATACCAGCAAGGCGCCAGCGTGGTCACCATCACCAGGTTGCGATAGCTCCGCTGCCGGCCCGCACGCCTGAAGGCATCCGTCTCTCCGTGAATGCTCGGGTCGCTCTGCTGCACACGCCGGTTATGACCCCGGCTTAACAGTTGGCCGTCTCGCGTAAACAGCGCTGCTCCAATGGGAATGCCGCCCTCGGCGAAACCCTGGCGCGCCTCTTCAAGCGCCACTGCGAGCATTCGTTGATACAGTTCCAGGTCGTTCACTCACTGCGTCCGAATTGCGCAATATTGACGGAATCTAAAGGATCTCGAGCAGAATACCACTTGCGCACCCCTGACTTTTCTCCTGCTGACTGCTATCCTGTTCCCTATTCGGATGGTGGTCGTCATATGAATCGGATTTGGCCAGGTGCATTCGCTCTACTCGCTCTCATGTTCTCTCAGGCCCGGGCGCAGTCTGCCCCCGACATGGCCGCACTGAAGGGCCTCACTCCCGTGACTGTTCTATTGAACACGGATGCCGGCGAGGCGGCCCTGGGCGCCAACTACACGGTGACCGGAGGAATTCAAACCGGCACAATTCCTCAGCCGACTCTACTGCCGTTTTCTGATCAGCAACAGCAGGCGCTGCGCGACGCTTTTATTACCGGAAGCAATCTTGCCCAGCTTGCGGATGGATTGGGAACCACGCTGGGGTCGGCTTACGTGGCACGATATCACTACATCGATCAGGAACGGTCATCCAAGCTCCCGCAGTCGATCGGCGATTTGATCAGCTACGCAACCGGAGTTACCGGCGCGCACTCGAGCGAAGGCAAGTATCTTTTCGCGAATGAAACCACTGATGGAAAAACGCCTGTCCCAGCAGGGGAGGCGGCACTGATAAAAGATTTTGGAGGTGTCGCGGACACATTTGGCAAAGCCTACAAACTTCCCGCAGGAACCGCGGGCGCCGATGCGTATGGCGATTCGCGCCCCTTTCAAACCGAGCCAAGCCTCAAACTATTTGAGGGTCCGGACTACCTGAATACGCCCTCGGGCAATTATGTCTACAACCGGGGGCCGGTCATGGACCTGACCAACAGCCCTTCGTATCCGAGCGGCCACACGACCTACGGCTATACCGGAGCAATCCTGCTCGCTGTGCTGGTTCCCCAGCGATATGCGCAGATGATCGCGCGCGGCGCTGAGTATGGAAACGACCGCGTGATAGTGGGTGCGCACTACGCGATGGATGTGTTGGGCGGCCGCACGCTGGCACTCTATGATATGGCGCATCTGCTGGCCAACGATCCGGCATACATGGGCTTATCGATGAAGGGAGTTCCATCGATCAGGGACTTTCAGGGCGCGGTGAGAAACGCGCGCGCCGAACTGATCGCGGCGCTAGAGAGCGGGTGCGGCAACTCCATCGACATTTGCTCAAGCGAAGACACGGGACGGTTCAGCAGCATGGCCCAAGATGAAGCTTTCTACGATGCAACTCAGACCTACAGCCTGCCCGCGGTGTATGCAAAGAATGCGGGAGTGCTGGAAGAAGTTCAGAAACTTGCTCCCAATGCCGGCTATCTGCTGACGCAGGCATTCCCTTCGCTGAGCCTGGAGGAGGCTGACAAAATCCTGACTGAAACGGAGGGACCGGGCGGCGGATTTCTCGATAATGGCTCAGAGTTTGGCGTCTACTCGCGGATCAACCTTTATGCCGCGGCGCGCCGTGCCGAACAGATTGTTGCTCACAGGTGATTCATCAACAAATCGAAAGCGCAGCCCTCTCGAAGCGTTTTCAACGTATTTCGAGATCCTTGCTTTCAGTATGCGTCAGGGACTCACACTCGCCTGCAATCTATTGAACAATTGATAGCTTCCCTGCAAAGTTCAGAAAATATCCCGAAACAGAGTGTACGCCCCGCATCATTCCGTATCCGCAGGGGCGCGACTGCCGCTGAGAACCTCCGTCAAGGCAGTTTCCCATGAATTCCGACAGTTTCCCTTTCAATTCCGCTCTCCGGGGAGCAATCTCTGTTTATGTCGATTCACGTGGCGGACTTGTCCGTGATCATTTTTGGCGCTGCCCTGCTGGGAACATTTGCGGTTGCGTTCCTGGGCCGGCGCGACTCAAAGCGCGTCGCCTCTGCCGCACTTTCAGATCAGCGCTTGAACCGATGGCTCGTCGGACTCAGCGCTGGAGCCACTGCGAACAGCGGCTTCGTAGTGACCGCAGCCGTGGGGCTGGGGTATGCATTTGGCGCCCAGTGGCTTCTCCTGCCTTTGTCGTGGGTTGTCGGCGATGTGCTGTTCTGGGTCTTTTTCCCACAGCGAATCAACTCAACCGGACGAGCTATCGAGGCGACCACGATGACCGACGTCATCGTCTATAGAATGAGGCCGCGCCTGCAAGCGGGCCTCAGGCAAACCATAGCGGTTCTGATCATCGCCAGCCTCGGCGGTTATCTCTCTGCGCAGTGGCTCGCCGGTCAGAAGTTTCTCCACGGCGCATTTGGTTTCAATGGCGTCGTATCCTTGCTGACTTTTGCGGCCCTTATCGTTGTCTACACGGCGATTGGCGGGTTCAGAGGATCGGTGTATGTCGATTCGCTGCAAGCCATCATGCGGGTGATCGGCACGATTATCGCGATGGTCGCGGTCATTGTCGCCGCATCAGGGAATCAGCCCTCCTTTCGGCACAATATCAAAGCTGCCGGTATCGACTTCCTTCACATCTTTCCGCACGGTCTGGTGCTTGCCGCCCTGCCGGTAATCCTTGGCTTTGTCATCGCAGGTTTCGGCTTTGGGCTCGGCCAGCCGCAGATCGTCACGCGCTACCTGGCCGGGGCGACCCCGAAGGAAACGCAGTCGGCGTGGTGGATCTACATCCTCTTCGTGCAGTTCACATGGATCTCGATGACGGTGTTTGGCATGGTGCTGCGTGGCGTGATGCCCGCGATCGCTGATCCGGAAATGGGCTTGAGTCTATTCTTCCGTGCAAACACAGGCGCCGTTTTCACCGGAATCATTACGGCGGACGTTTTCGCGACGATCGCCGCAACCTCAAACAGCTTGCTAGTCGCGATGGCGCAGACCGTGTCGCGGGATCTACTCGGTCATAGCCACGGAAAAGGCCGGGAAGCGGAGGAACTCTGGCCTCTGACCGCGGCAATCGGAGCCGCGACGATGCTTCTATCGTTGAGCCTTCATGGTACCGTGGTTGACCTCGCCCTTTCGTCCGTGTCGCTGTTGGAAGCAGGATTGGCGCCGGCGATGCTGATTCGGGTGCTGGGCTGGCGGCGAACCGACATCTCCCTTATCGTTACCGTTCTCGTTGGATCCTGCGCGGCGGTTCTGTGGCGATTTGTCGGTCTCAGCGGATTCATGAATGAGGCGGCACCTGGAATTGCGCTGGCCCTTTTTGCGAATTTCATTCTCACACGGTTCCCACGGGGGCCGGGACAAATTTAGGTGGCGACCTGGGTGGCGGCCAGTCCACGCGAGCGGTTGATTTTAGTGGATGGTGGGCGGTCAGGGACTCGAACCCCGGACTTCCTGCTTGTAAGGCAGGCGCTCTAACCAACTGAGCTAACCGCCCCTGTTCGGGCCGCGCCGGCAAACTGCGCTCAACCCATCATATCAGCGCTTCCGCCCGGCTCCGAGGCTTCGGCTCGATCACTACCGTACAACCCGCGCTGGAAGACAAGTGCTCAGTTGATACACTCAGCCAGTGGCTCAACTCATTGTCAATGCGGACGATTTCGGACTTACCGCCGGGGTTAACCGCGCCATCGCCGAACTGCACCAGGCCGGTTTACTCACCAGCACCACGCTCATGGCGCGAGCCGCGGCCACCGACCGCGCCATTCAAATCGCGCACTCCATGCCGTCACTTGGAGTTGGCTGCCACATCGTGCTCGTCGATGGCGAACCGGTGCTGCCGCCAAGTCAGATCCCTACTCTCATCGATACCCGCACCGGCCGGTTTCGATCCTCGCTCGGCACATTTCTTGTCCGCCTTCTTGCCGGCCGCATCCGTCCGCCGGAGATTGAAGCGGAAGCCGCGGCGCAAATTGCATTGCTGCAAAGCCGCGGCCTGCGCCTCACCCACATCGACACCCACAAACACGTCCACATGTTTCCGACCGTGCTACGCTCTGTGCTTCGCGCCGCCCGGGCCGCCGGCATCCTCGCCGTACGCAACCCGTTCGAGCCTTCATGGGCCATTCGCGCCACCGCCGGCGCCTCGTTGGCGCGGGCTTCTGAAGTGACCCTGCTTCGATACCTCCAGCCCATCTGCCGCCGCATCATCGCCGAAGAACAATTCGCAACGACCGAAGGCACCATCGCCGTGGTGGGCACCGGCACCCTCGACCTCTCGACCGCCCGTTCCCTGCTCCAAAACATACCCGCCGCCGGCACATGGGAGTTGGTCACTCACCCCGGTTATAACGACTCCGACCTGGCCAGAGTCCGCACCCGCCTTCGCGAGTCGCGGGAAGTTGAACGCGAAGCGCTCTCTGCGACCCGCGAGTTCCCTGACCTGAATCTCATCTCTTACTTTGATCTGAATGCGCCTACGGCCGAATCCCGCGAATTTCGAAGCTAAACCGACCGGAAGGGGCCGAAAATGAACCAAAACCGACCATAAATGATGGGCTTTGTTTACCCTGTGGCAACCGGTTGCCGAGCGTAATCATCTGATTAAATGCGACTTACACTGGATCGTACTGCCATACTGGCTCAGTATTGGGGCAGGGGGAGGGTAGGGGGGCGAAAAGCCAGGGAGTGACAGCCGGAAAAAGGGTGCGGATTGGGCGTGGATGGACATGCAATCATGATGCACTCTTACGGGGTAATTTTCCGCAATCGAGGGGCACCGACAGGATGGACGTATCTATCAGGGCCAGGACGAAAGTTTTGGAACGGCGGGGCAGGTGTCCTCGTTCAGGTAAAATTTGCAGCCCTCATTCCGGGGATGGGCCGTGACCCGCTGCGCGGCCAGCGCCATCAAATCGCGTATATCCACGACGAATATCTGAACGATTCCATCCAGGCCGCCGGAGGTGAGCCACTTGCCGTCTGGACTCCAGGCAACGCTGGTGACAGAATCCATATGCCCGCTCAGGGAGAAGAGCTCTTCGCCATCACCAGCGTCCCATACTTTGGTCGCGTTATCCCGTCCCGCAGTCGCGATTCGCTTGCCGTCGGGACTCCAGGCAACACTGGCGACGATATCTTCGTGGCCGCGCATGGTTGCAAGTCTCTTTCCGCTGGCAGCGTTCCACGCGGTGGCCAGAGAGCCCTGGCCGAGGACAAGGCTTTTACTGTCCGGAGCCCAGGCAATGCTCTTCACCATTCCAACGCTCATGGTGGTAGTCGGCGGCCGTCTTTCCTCGGCATGGGATAACACGTCGGTCCGATCGCCGTTGCCGAGAGTCACCATCCGGTTGCCGTTGGCCGCATCCCACACATTGGCTACGGCACCGTTGCCGGTGGCTATCCACTTTCCGTCCGGGCTCCATGCAATGCAGTCTACGCGACCGTGATCGGTCACCGTGAACAGCTCGGCGCCGCTCGTCGCATTCCAAACCGTGACGCTGCCGTCCCAGACATCGCCGGGCGTCACGTCGATTCCGGGTTCGAGATCGTGCCGCCTGCGATTGATCGCCGTAGCTATACGCTTGCCGTCGGAACTCCAAGCTACACTGACTCCTCCCTTGAGGATACGAAATTTCGTACCGAGATCTGCATTCCAGATGGTCGTCTCTGTTTCGGCTGCCGCTGCGAGCCGCCGGCCGTCGGGGCTCCAGGCGACGGCGGTGAGCGGCGCAAATGCCCCGCTATCGAGGCGGAGCAGTTCCCTGCCGGATTGAGGATCCCAGAGAACCACTACGGAGCCATTGGCCGTGGACAAACGCCTGCTTCCGGGGCTCCAGGCGATGGCCGCGACGGGGCCGCGACGACCGTTCAGCGTGGAGACCTCCTTATTGCTCCCCGCATCCCAGACCTTGGCGGTGGAATCCCAACTCGCAGTGGCCAATCGCTCGCCGTCAGGACTCCATGCGACGCCGGCCACCACTCCGCTGTGGCCCTTGAGCGTAAATAGCTCTCTGCCATTTTGAGTGTCCCAGACCTTGGCGGTATTGTCCCAGCTGGCGGTGGCAATGCGACTCCCGTCCGGGCTCCATGCGACACCGGCTACCGTGTTCGAGTGTCCGATTAAAGCGAGCAGTTCCCTGCCATCTCCTGCATCCCAAACCCTGGCGGTTTGATCCCAGCTACCGGTGGCGATGCGGCTGCCATCGGGACTCCATGCGATGCTGCCTATCAGTCCGGAGTGGCCGGTCAGACTGACCAGCTTCTTTTTGCCGGCGAGATCCCACACCTCTGCCGACCTGCCGCTGGAAAGTGCGAGACGCTTGTTGTCGGGACTCCAACTGACGCCGTTCACTTTCCCCGTGGCACTGTGCAGCTTGAGGATTTCTTTTCCGCTGGCGAGATCCCAAAGGATCGTCGATCCGTCGCCATATCCGGCAGCGACGAACTTGCTGTCGGGACTCCATGCCACGCTCGACGCAATGCCGTCCTCGCCATGCAAAGTCGCGAGCACCATGCCGTCGCTTACGTCCCAAATTCTGACCATGTCATCCCAGCTGGCCGTGGCGAGACGGCTCCCGTCCGGACTCCAAGAGATACTGGCAATAAACCGGCGATGGCCAGTAAGCTGCCGCACCTGTTCGCCGGTGGCCGCGTTCCATATGATTGCCGTATTGTCCCAGCTTCCAGTCGCCAGATACTTCCCGTCCGGACTCCAGGCAATGCTTGTTACGGCCGCGCTATGCCCGCTGACTGTGAGGCGCACGCGCGATACCATGATGGCTCTGCGCAGGACGCTTTCCGCGTTTGGATTGATGGTGTGCCCCCAGAACCAGTTTGCGGCGACGCATTGCGCGGCAAAGAGCACGGACAACTCCGGGTCGGTGTCTTGCGCCAGGGTCGAGATCACGGCCAACTGGCGGGCCCGCGCCAGCGATCTCTGTAACAAGCCAAAGAGCACAGCCCCCAGCGCCACGACCAGAATGACGGCGAGGACGCCGGCGAGAATCCGAAACTTCTTTACCTGCTGAGACTGTTCTTCCGCCCGGCGCCGCTCCGCCGCTTCCCTTTTTTGGCTCTCTTCAGCTACCTGTCTCGCCTTGAGAGCGATCTCTTTCTCCAGTTCCGCCAGGCGGGTCTGCTCAGCGGCTCTCCGGTTGGCCTCCTCCTCGCGTCTCTCGGCCTCAGCGAGCTGCCGGGTACGGCGGAATTGCTGAAGCCAATCCGAGGCCGCCTTGGCAACCATGTCGTGCGCAAACTCAAAACATGCGTCGCTGGCAGGGTTTCCGCGCGGGGGAGGCACTTTACTGAGGAGTCTGGCGGATTGGAGGCCGCTCAAGATGGCCTCAAGGCGCATATTCGTGACCGGGGTAAATCCCGAGAGGTTGTTGATCAGGTCGGAGATGGTTTGAGCAATCTTCCTCCCCGTGGGAGTTACCATGTAGCGAAATGCTTCGGCGACAATCTCCTTCTCCTCGATGCTGAGAGTTGACAGCGTGTCTTCGAGGTATCGCTCAACGATGGTCCTTACCCCGCCGAGCTCCTGCAGGGTTTCGATCCGCATGGTCTTAGAGTTGTTCTCAATCTCCCGCTCCCACCATCGGGTCATGACCAATTGAAGATAGGCTGCCTGAACGCTTTGCTGTTCTTCGCCGTAGGGAGCAGAGATTTGGCTTACCACCTGCCCGGCTACCTGATCGTCGATTGCAATCGCATGCAAGCCTCTGTTGCTCGCGGCATACATGCCGCCGAGCAGGTCTTCATTGAAGCGTCTCAGCGGCTGAACTATGGCCCCGTGCGCGGCGTGCAGGCTGAGGTGATCGATGCGCAGCAGATTGTCAAACAAGGCAGGGACAGAGCCCTTGAAGCGATCGAGAGAACTCAGCGCATCATGTCGGATTGCGATGAGGAAATTAATCGGGACATCGTTCCGGTTTAGAAGCCGTGGGAGCTCTTCGGCCAGCGTGCCTGGCCCTTCCTCCTTCCAGCGATACTCAAAGTACTCCTCAAACTGGTCCAGGATGACCAGCAGAGTTCGCTTCGTGGTCTCGGCGAAAGACTGCAGCAGAGAGTCGAGATATTCGCGCTGCCCATTCAGGTCATCGGGGCGAGCCGCGGGAGGTTCCGGCAGCGACTCTCGTATCTCATCGATCAGAGGGCCGATCGGATCGTCCCGCCAGTCACGGATCAGCAGAATCGAATATTCCGGGTCGTTGCGTAGATCGTTTGCTACACCCGCGGCCAGAACAGAGCTCTTGCCTGCGCCACTCTCTCCATAGAGCACGGTGAGGCGCGAGGCGCGGAGCGCGGCTGAGATCACCCGGCGTTCTCGATCGCGCCCAAAGAAATACCGGGCGTCCGCCTCGGCATATGGCATCAGCCCTTTGTAGGGGGAATGTTCGAATGCGGGCATGTGCTAACTGGGGTCGCCCGCGGGAATGGATGCTGCGAGACGCAAGCTGAGATGGTTCCGCAGGGCTTCCATGTAGGTCTCGAGCGTGGCCCGGATGACCTCAACTTCCTGGCGTTGCCAGAATTGCGCTTCTACCGCGTCGGCTGAGGGCAGGACCGCCCAGGCCTTTCGTGTCTGTTTGGGATTCCTTTTCAGGCGGCGCAGGAACACGCGCAGATTCCAATCGCGGAGGCTGTATCCAAGGAAGAGCAGATGATTGGATCGAAGTTTGATGATCAGGTCCTGGGGGAGAAGCTTCTCGAGCGGCTCTTCGGCCAGATACTCAATGTAATGATCCTCGGTGATGACGAAGCCTTCACGTCCCTGATTGGATCGATCGATGCTGCCGTGAATCTTAAGGACCACAGGGCGCCGGTCAAAAAAAGGATAGTCGTAGGTTGTGGGGTCCACGATCTTTACCACTGCTCCGTCCGGTTTCCGGTGCCAGAACCTTGACGGTCTTTCTTCCGGGTCATAGAAGACGAGGTCGCACGATGCCTGGTGCGTCAGCGCCTGTTCCATCAGGTCGTCGTAGTTCGTTGTCACGATCAAGAGGTTCCGGTTCTCGGGGCGTGCCGGCTCAGGGTTCGCAGGGGGCAGGGCGGCCAAAAAAGTATGCACGCTCGTGCAGTTGAACTGCGGCTCGAAGATGCTCCGCAGCCGGTCGTAAAGCTCCCCTTTACCCTGGGTGAGATCTCCATACTGGGAGATGCGCGCCAGATCAAGCTCAGGAGTGGGGCGAAGGCATAGGCCTGGTGGCGCCTGGCAGACTTTGGCGAGATCGGGATAGCCGAATTCGCGCGCCAGTTCCTGCGCCAGTTCTCTCCCGCTGGGAAGATACTCTTGTTCCCCGCTCTTCCAGGTAAAGCCATCCGGGCGATTGCAGAGGTTCACCCCCGCTCCCAGGAAAGGAACCACGCGGCCGCTCAGCATCTTGTCGATGACCAACTGCAGGTGCCGTTCAGAAGGTATGGCTTCCCCTTGATCGAGCATCGAGACATTTCCTTTTCAATCGTCGAGAAGGCCGCAGTGCGCCCGAAGAAGAGATCAAATTCTACCGCGATGGGGAGAGCAGGCTGGCCCAAACATGATTAATATATTATCCTCCTCGCACTTATGGCGGTATATTGATTTTTAAGCGGTCCATGACGGATCGCCGATGCGCCGACCGTCATCCATCCTCTCGTGAAAACACATTTACAGCTCCGCTTAATTTCGCGATCCATGTTGTCGAATATGAGGGCATGGATTTCGGGAGTTGAGTTCCCGAAACCCAGTCGCGCTCTGGGGATTTCAATTTTTTTCGCTCTTTGGGCCGCGCTCATCGCAGGCAGGCTCTTCTGGCTGCAGATCGTCCGCCACCGTCAGTTCGTCGAACGCGCCGCTCGTCAACAGCAGCGCGAGATTGAAGTCCCCGCACAGCGCGGCATTCTTTACGATCGCAATCTGGTGGAATTGGCAATCACCGTACCGACACGCTCTCTGATTGCCATACCCTCCGAGATGGGGGATACCAAGGCCGCAATCGCCGATATGCTGGCCGGAATGATCCACACCGATCCCGACGATCCGTACACCTCCGCACAGGCGATTCTGAAGCGTTTTGACACTTCGCCCAAATTTGCCTGGATTGCGCGCAAGCAGGATCCCCTCCTGGCCGCGGAAGTCATCGAGAGAGTGAAGGATACGGGAATTCGTGGTGTCTATTCGCAGGCATCTTTCAAACGGATCTATCCGGATAACCGGCTGGCCGCGGCCGCGGTTGGATTTGTCGGCATTGACGACGACGGCCTGGCGGGGCTCGAACTGAGCTTTGACGAAGATCTGCGCGGATTCCCCGGGCGTGTGCGGAGGGCATTCGATGCTCGCGGCCATGTGCTGGCAAGCGTAGAGCGCGAGCCGCTGCCTGGGGAAAATCTCGTCCTCAGCATCGATGAAAATATTCAGTTCATGGTCGAGCGCGCGCTGGAGCGGGGCATGGCGCAGCTCAAGGCCACGAAGGGAACGGTTATTGTTCAAGACCCGCATACCGGCCAGATTCTGGCGATCGCCGCTCGTCCCAGCTTCGATCCGAACGATGCGCGCCACGCGGCTGTGACTGAACTGAGGGATCCGGCGGTCAGCGACATCGATGAACCTGGTCCTGTTTTTCAGATTGCCGTGTACTCCGCGGCCCTCGAAGAGCGGGCGATCGATCCTCATAGCAGGATCGACTGCCAGGGCGGACAGATGACACTTTTTGGCCATGAATTCCATGACCTTCACAAGCATGGAATCTTGACCGTCGGCCAATCGTTTTTGGACTCTGACAACATTGCAGACATCAAGCTGGCTCTTAGGTTGGGCCCTGATAACCTTTACAAGCGGATTCAGGGCTTCGGATTCGGCGAGCGCACGGGCGTGGAGTTGCCGGGGGAAAGCAGTGGGGTGTTAAGAGATCCTCGACGCTGGGGCGCCGCAAGTATCGGGTATATCGCCATGGGACACGAGATTGGAGTCACGCCGATTCAGTTGGTGGAGATGACTTCGACGATCGCCGCTGGCGGAGTCTATTCGCCAGCGCGGATCGTACTGGAATCCACCGACCAGGCAAAGGGGAGCGCCAGGCTTCAACCTCACACGTTTCGCGCGGACTCACCCAGTCCGTTGCCCAGCGGAGCTCACCGCGTGCTTTCCCCGCCTACGGCTGCGTGGTTGAGCCAGATGATGGAAGATCAGCTCTCTTCCAAACAGGACTCGGCTGGGCAACTCGAGGGCTACAGGGCCGCGGGTAAAGGCGGAATGAGTCAGAAGATTGATCCGACCACTCATACTTATTCGAATGAGCGTTATTCCGCCGCTTTTGTGGGGTTCGCTCCGGTAAGGAGTCCGGTTATCAGTATCGCAATTACCATGGACTGCCCCAAGGCCAGCATCCACGATGGCACTCAAGCGGCGGAGCCCCTTTTCCGGGACGTGGCACAACAAGTCTTGGAGTATCTCGAAGTGCCGCACGACAAGGGCGCTGCGCGCGGCAAGAGCAATCGATAGGGATGGAGTTAACGGCTGGGTGGTTTGCGCCCCACAAGGTGAATGGATACTCAGATGAGCTTCAGAGAACTGCTGGCGAAAGGCATCCTTGTGACGCCGGTTTGGCCGGAAGCCAGGACGCGACTTCCGCGTGGGGCACTGCCGATGACGGCAAGACTGATTGGGGTTTCAATCGTCCTTGCGTCCTTCGCCATTCAGGCGCTGATGGGTTGCAAGAAAGAATCCGGAGCGGGACAACCACAGACTCATTCCCAATTCAGCACACCTGGGAATGCGGGGACGATACATAGCGTTACCAAAGATCAACAAGCAGGCGCAGATTGCCCGCCTAAGATTTCCGATGGATTGGCGCTGGGATGTCGCGCCCAATTTGACGCAATCGATCGAGAAGCTGACCGGCTGCATCAACTCGCGAAAACTGGCAAATTCATGACCCGGGAGAGACCTGTGGAGTTGGAAGCCGGTGAAAAGCGCTGGCACGAAGATCTCCACACTTGTGACTACAACTATGTGAACGAAATTGATTGCCTCTCAGAGTTCGCCGAGCACGTCCATGCGCTGCGCAGGGATTATGCGGATGCCAGGTCGGCCGATGCCCAGGGTATCAGCCGCGGGCCCGTGCCCGTAACCTGCGATGGGATCGACGCGGGAATCGGCGCAACGTTCATCGATACGAATCCGGGATTTGTGGTTCTCGAATGGTCAGGGCAGTCGTACACATTGATTCAGACGGCCAACGACCGCGGTGGCGGATATTCTGGTGAACCTCTCGGTAATCATTATGCTTTCTGGGTCGGGGGAGACGACGCAAGACTTCAGGTTCCTGGCGCAAAGCCCGTCAATTGCGTTTTAGCGAAATGATCGGCGGCGAGTCTAACAGAGGCCTTCGGGTTGCCGAATTGATCGGAAGCTCATCAGTCACCGCGATTTTTTAATTGATGCTCAACAAGTTTCGTGCTAGCTTGCTGGATTAGTGATTTTGGCCCCTTGGGCCTATCGCGCTCCCCGTTTCAATTCTCTGCAAGAACCGCCAAATTTTTCTCATCGCCCCGATCCGTCTGAGCTGGGTCTTATCGGGAGATTGACTGTGAACAAGAGTCAGGGACTCATTGCAGGAACTGTGCTTGCAGTTGCTTTGTTACTTCGTCCATTCGGGTCGACCGCGCCCGGAAGGAGCGACACTTCGAATGTTTCAGGGACAGCGACGAGGGTCCAGCCGGAGGGAACGCCGGTAACCCCGAGATCGGGCCCGTGGCTGGCATCCTGCAGTTACTGGGCCCCGGTGAGACCGCCGGTAGACCGAAGTGCGGTCTCAAGGGAAAACGACCCAGTTGAAAGCAACCCCGTAGCCAGGGCGATCCGGGATTCCTATACGCCACTTGTCGATCGCGGTTGCGGAGGCGATAGCAGCCAGCGATGGGGATTCCCGGCCGATGGGCCGCCGAGTCATGGCGTCGCAGTTCGAAATCGCATTAACGGCCCGGTCCGCTACGATCCACGGATCAATGTGACCGCCGTCATCGCGACCGTACCGGATCCGGTTCACACCCATCTCGCCATGCAATTCGACCGCGCGCTCGACGTGCTTTTGCAGGCCGCGGCTGAAAACGGATATGTGAGCAGCAGTTACTGGCTGCCATGGGAAAGACACGCTGGAGGGATGAAAATCGAGGATGCCGCGGGCGGCATGGAGCCCGGACACGATCCGGAGCGCGAAGCCCAACCCGGACTGATCATTCTGAAGCATGTCCCGGACATCGAGGCCTGCGAAGATCCATCTCCAGCCAACAGCTTCTACCAGGTCATCTACCTTTTTCTGGTGGCTGAGACGCCCACCAAGGGAATGGATGGGGACCAGATTCAACGCGCGTTCCAGTACGAAGACCAGCTTCGCGGCATATTGGAGAGCGGCTTTTCGTACGGCAGGCCAGGGAGCGCCGCTATCATCGGTCCGGTCTTTACCGGCTCGGCGGCATCGCTCCGGGCGGCCATCGATTTCGAATTGAAAAGCGATGACAGCCGCACTTTTCTCGTGGCCGGCGTCACGTCTTCAAGACTCTCCATGAAACAGCTGTCAAGGACCGGCCAGCTGGCGACGGAGAAACCTGGGAGCCAAACCCCGAAGATCGATTACTACTCATTTACCGTGGATGGAACCTTCACGAACGATCAGTTCTTCTTACACCTGTATCAGGCGGGATACGATAGCGCGCGCGTGGCCGTGCTGATCGAAGAAAATACGACGCTCGGGAGCAGCAGGGAGAAAGACTTAGGTAATATGCCGACGAACTTCGGAGGATTCGATATCTGGAAGAAAAAGATCCTGACGATAAGGTTCCCGCGCGAGATTTCGCTGCTGCGAAACGCCGAAGTGGAGGGCAATCCGCAATCCGCCGGCGACGCATCGCAGGGAACCGTTCCCAGCCCGTACCTGCACTTCACCGTGAAGGACCAGAGCGCACAGGACACCGCTCCACAGTTTTCGCGTGAGAACACGCCTCTGTCGCAGGAGTCGCAACTGATGGCCATCGCCCACCAGATGGATTTGAAGAAGATCCAATTCGTCATGATCGCGGCCTCCAACCCTCTCGACGCCATTTTCCTTGCAAGTTTCCTGCACCGCGCCTACCCCGATGCCCAGTTTGTGCTGGGGACCGACCTGTTGATGACCAGGGGAGTCGACAATTCGCCTTTCGTCGGTTCCATCGCCTTCGGGCCCTACCATCTGATGGGGATTCGAGGAGGAAAAGCGGCCGCGCGAGTTTATACCGATTCAGCAAGCATGGCGCTCTATAACGCGGCAGTGTTCATCTTCTCTAAGACTGCGCCTGCGACCCGTCAACTTCCTCAACTCTATGCTCCCGGCGCGTGCTCGCCTCCGGCGCCTCCGACGTTAAGCGCCTACCTGCCGCTGGGAACGGTTCAGGGTCAGGGTAAGCAACCGACGGAGAAGGTCTCGCAAGCGCCGCTCTGGGCGACGACGGTAGGAAGGGATGGCTACTATCCTTTGGGGATCATCAATTTCAGCGCCAGCGGCACGCGCGAGTTCATGCCGAGAGTGAACGCGAACCTCGAGGTGCGCGATCAGGACGTTTCACCGAAACAAGATGAAACGTACGTCACAAATTTCCTGGCCAGTGTGAACCAATCCGCGCACATCTATCCGGCGCTGGCCTGGACCGTATTGTGCCTGCTGACGATCGGAATGTGCATCGCCCACATCGTCTTGATCTCGATTGCCGGCTACTGGTCGCTCTTGACGAGGGACCTGGCGATAGACGAGAACGACGAACCTTTCCGGCGTGCGACCTACATCCACGTGGGCACGGCTGCCTTGGTTCTGATCGCCTGGGTGCTCGCGTGCCCCGCGGTCTTCGGACGAATCAGCGCGGAGATGCCAGGAAAAGACGTCTTTCTGGCCGGGGCAGTGCTGGCGATGGCCGGCGTCATGGCTCTTGTGACCCTGGTCAAAACCATGTACCGCCGCAATTGGTGGCAAGGGGCACGGAATGAGCGTGAGCTCGATCCGCTGGCGGGACAACGCGATCCTCGCTGGATACGGTGGGGATGCTTCTGCCAGATCGTGCTGACGTGGATCTTGGCGGCAGTGTGGGTGGCGGTATGGTGCTGGCTCTGCCTGGACGATTATGGCGGGCACGCTGCATTCATGAGCGGGCTTTCGTTCTCGTTCCGGTGCTTCCATCCCTTGGCCGGCGTTTCGCCCATCATGCCCATGTTGCTGCTGCTTCTGGGGTGGTACCTGTGGGGACTGTTTGCCACCTGGAGACTTCGCTTCTCAGAGGCGGGACGGCCTCACCTTGCCTTGCGAATCGAGAGCAGCACGCAGTATGGCGACGACGGCCGATACATGGTCTCAGACGAGGATCTGAGGGGATCCACCTGCGGCCCGACGGTTGCCTTGTTCGAACAAATCGAAACCCGGTTTTTCGTGCTCTGCCTCTCAATGCGGATATTCAAGCGTGAAAGCATGACCCGAAATATGATCGTCCTTTCGTCACTGGCAATATTGCTTTTGGCGATTGCTCTCTGCCTCCCATTCCGAAGCGTCGACCACTTTCTTTGGTATTCCTACCGGAATCTTTCCAGCCCATACGAATTTCTCTTCAGCCTGCTGGTTTTTCCTCTCCTGCTTGTGTGCCTCATGGGATGGCTGCGCCTGATTGCGATCTGGTCTTCGCTGCAAGGGGGTCTGTTGAGCCGCCTGGAGAATCAGCCAATCCGCTTTGCTTTCAGCCGGTTGAACGGAATGGGTTGGATGACCATGCTGCGCAGGGTTGGCTGGCTTGACCAGTGGCGCGACATGGACCGCTGTGTCGAGTCGATGTGCCAGATCCTGAATTTTGCGGATTCCAGGGAGGCGGCGGAACGCGAGCATAGGAGCGCCGGCGCAACGCACAAATTGGGCGCAGACGCGAAGCGCGCGAAAAAGAGCGAGGAGCCGAAGGCGGAGGCAGAAACGGAGTTGAAGGCGGATTTCAGGTCCTTGCTCAAAGAACTGAGGACGGAAGTCGTGAATCGACTCAAAGAGCTGAGAACGGAGAATGTCGATAAGCATGACGCTTTGCGCAGGCTGAGGAGCGGTGAATGCAAAGCCGAGGATAAACACATCTCCTACATGCTGATGATGGAGGTCGATCTGCTGCTTGCGGAGTTTGGCCGCGTGCTGCTGAAGGAACTATTGATTCCATATTGGAAGCATCAAAGGGTGGGCCTTGTAGAAAGCGAAAGCGTCGACGAAGTTCCGATTCGCGCCCGGCGAACCGAAGCAGCCGGTTCTCACCCTCACATTCCGATGGAGCTGCGGGCCGGCCCAGCCTCGAACGACCCTTCATGCATCGTCATCGCTGAGGAGTTTGTCGCCATTCGTTACATGTCGCTGATACGCGCCGTGCTGGCCAACCTGCGCTACCTGATGACGTTCGTCCCGGTCGCATTCGTGTTGATGATCTTGGCGTGGAATTCCTATCCGTTTCAGCCACGGGAGATCGTCGATTGGGGTTTTACAGGCGCTCTGCTGGTGTTAGGCATCGGCGTCATCAGAGTGTTCGCGCAGATGCACCGCGACCCCATTCTGAGCCGCGCGACCGACACCAAGCCGAATGAGCTGGGATGGGATTTCTACTTCAGGATTCTCGCTTTCGGAGCGGTCCCGGTCATCACCTGGCTGGCTTACGAGTTTCCCGACGTCGGAAGCACGATTTACAGGTTCGTGGAGCCGGGGACATCGGTGTTCAAATAGATGCAGGCCATCGACGTGATTGGATGGCCCATTCGTGGATTCCTACCCCATGAAGTTCACGGCGCAATCAGGCCTGGAAACATCTAAACCTTCCCTGCATCCCTAAGAGATCCTTGCGCTCAATCCCGGCTGGCCGTTCAGCCACAAGCCGAATGCCTGATCCTCTTTCTCAACATGGTTGGTATGCGACTCCCACAGAAGTCCAGCGGGCAGTCGCGCCAGCAGGCCTTTCTGTCCGCTTGGCCAGTAAGACAGTTCGCGGATATCGTGGATCATCGCCTGATGCCTCAGCACATGCGCTTCCATGCCGGGATACCCCGTGAAGCTCATCATTTCCTCTTCCAGTGCAAAGTGTGTCAGCGTTAGCTGCGATAGCTTCCGAAAAAAGCGCTGTTTGCGGATCTCGGCTTCATCCTTCGCGAAAAAGTTCATCTCCAGCAAAAGCCCTGAAATTTCATCGTGATCGCGATCGAGCATCCTGTCGCCAATGCCCGCAATCTTGTAATTCATCCTCGGTCCCATCAAATTCACCCTACACCTTTCCTCTCGCGTTGCTTGAGTTGACTCGTTTGCCCCATAACCAGATGGATGCCGGTAACGAAATTGGAACAAGACCGATTGCGATAAGAAGGATGCCCGATAAGGAATCCCGATCGAATACCCCCGGGAAGAAGCAGCGATGGAAGCGGATTCGTGTCCCTTCCACGGCCCACTAAGGCGGGAGGCCCATGCCCTCAGTATCCATGCGGAGACCCGATTCCGCGCATGGCAACTTCGAGTTTCCCGTTCATCGGCCCCAGATCCGGAAAAATGCGCGCACTGTACTAAATCGGGAAACTTGAGCGTTCCTTCCACCGCCCTGCTTAATCGAAGGGCTCTTTTTGCCGGGTACCCCAAGACTCACATCTGAGACCTGGGAGAGAACAGCCCTCGACTGAATACGAGTAGCTGATCCCTTGCGTCCATCCCCTCCCGCCCGATAAAGTTTGAACTACGCGGCCATATCTCTCTTAGCAACGTTCCGGGGCCGCGAACCGTCCTAATGTATTCAGCTAGAGGAAATTCCGCATGTCTTCCATCCCAGTCTCCGCCCTTGCCAATCTGGATATTGACTCCACATTGCGCGAAAACCGCGTCTTCCCGCCCCCCGAGGAGTTCGCCGCCAAGGCGCACATCAAGAGCCTCGAAGAATACGAATCGCTCTACAAGAAATCCATCGAAGACCCCGAAAAATTCTGGGCCGAGGCGGCCGCCGAACTGCACTGGTTCAAGCCCTGGGACAAGGTACTGGAGTGGAACCTGCCCCACGCGAAGTGGTTCGTGGGCGGACAAATCAACCTCAGCTACAACTGCGTCGATCGTCATGCCCTGGGCGCGCGCGCCGCAAAAACCGCCCTCATCTGGGAAGGCGAGCCGGGCGAAGTCCGCCGCCTCACCTACTCCGAACTGCACGCGGAAGTGCAGAAATTCGCCAACGCCCTCAAGTCTCTTGGCATCAAGAAGGGCGATCGCGTCGCCGTTTACATGGGCATGACGCCCGAGCTGGCTATCGCCCTTCTTGCCTGTGCGCGCATCGGCGCCATTCACTCCGTTATCTTCGGCGGATTCGCGGCCAACGCCATCGCCGACCGCGTCAACGACTCCTCCTGTGTCGCCATCCTGACCCAGGACTCGAGCTACCGACGCGGCAACGAGATCCCGCTCAAGCGCACCGTCGACGAAGCCCTGGCCGCCTGCCATACAGTCCAGCACGTCGTGGTCTACCGCCGCAGCGGCTCGCCCGTAAAGATGGTCGAAGGCCGCGATCACTGGTGGCACGACCTCATCGCCCAGGCTGGTCCGGACTGCCCCGCCGAGCCGCTCGGCTCAGAGGACCCGCTCTACATCCTCTACACCTCCGGCACCACCGGCAAGCCCAAGGGCCTGGTCCACACTACGGGCGGCTACTCCGTCCAGACCTACCTCACCAGCAAATACGTCTTCGATTTGCGCGACGAAGACGTCTATTGGTGCACGGCCGACGTCGGCTGGGTCACCGGCCACTCCTATGTTGTCTATGGGCCCCTGCAGAACGGTGCCACCGTTTTGATGTACGAGGGCGCGCCCAACTTCCCTGACTTCTCCCGATTCTGGAAGATCGTCGAAGATCACAAGGTCACCATCTTTTACACCGCTCCCACCGCTATCCGCGCCTTCATCAAGTGGGGAGACCAGCACGTCGAGAAGCACGATCTCAGCTCGCTTCGCTTGCTCGGGACTGTAGGTGAGCCGATCAACCCCGAAGCCTGGATGTGGTACCGGGAGAAGATCGGCCACAACCGCTGCCCGATCGTCGACACCTGGTGGCAGACCGAGACTGGCGCCATCATGATTGCGCCCCTTCCCGGAGCGATCGCAACCAAACCCGGCTCGGCCACGCGTCCGTTCTTCGGCATTCAGCCTGAAATTGTCAGCAAGGATGGGCACTCCGTGCCTCCAGGTTCCGGTGGACTTCTGGTAATTCGTCGGCCCTGGCCCTCCATGGCCCGCACCGTGTACGGCGACCCCGAGCGCTATCAAAAGACTTACTGGGCCGACGTACCCGGCTCTTACTTCACCGGCGACGGCGCGCGCCAGGACGCGGACGGCTACTTCTGGCTCATGGGCCGGGTCGACGATGTCATCAACGTCTCCGGCCACCGTCTCGGCACCATGGAAGTCGAGTCCGCGCTGGTCGCGCACCCCAAAGTCGCCGAAGCCGCCGTCGTGGGCCGCCCCGACGAGCTCAAAGGCCAGGCCATCTCCGCCTTCGTCTCTCTCGAAAGCGGCCACGACCCCACCGAAGCCCTCAAAGACGAGCTGCGCAAGTGGGTCTCAAAAGAGATTGGCTCACTGGCTCGCCCTGACGACATTCGGTTTACCGAAGCCCTGCCCAAAACCAGAAGCGGCAAAATCATGCGCCGACTGCTGCGCGAGCTAGCCACACACGGCGAAATCAAGGGCGACACAACCACCCTCGAAGACTTCACCGTGATCGCCAAGCTCCGCGAATCGGAAGAAGGCTGAGCGGCGGCACGACGGCGGGTGGCCCCGGTTGAGGCTTACCCTTCAAGACCTCGAGGATGGCCCGATTCCTCGCCTTTGGGATCCGGGGAGGAAAGCCTCAGGCTCTCCTCGACCACCCAGGAAAGGAATATCCTCAATAGGTCTGAGAGAAGTGTGCAATTATATCCGGAACGCGCGTAACCATCGAGATCACGTTGGAATGCATGGCCCGGCAAAAAGGGGACGGCCACTGCGGGAGTCGATGTGCGCCCTCAGCGCGGCCACGCGACAACTTTTCAAACTCTCCACCGCCAACCGTTCGGCCACGGCGCCAGGGGCTTCGTTCTGACCCTCAATCCGGCGCGACCTTCAAATAAGTTGTGTAGGCCTCATCCTGAATGTCCAGGAAAGGCTTCAGCCTCGCCTTGCCCGGGCCTGTCCCGGCAACCCACTCGTGCGCGCCCGCCGAGGTTTGCTCCGCTGAGAGCAGCACCGCGCGCTCCATTGCTTCCTCCCGCGCCAGGTCCTGTCCGTTCTCTCTCAGCGCCATCAGCACCAAAGGTCCGCTCACCAGCGCCACAGTATCCGGATGCTGCTCATCCACCGATTTCAGCCGGCTGACAAAAGGCAATTCCAGCTCAATGCGATCCCCGGTCTTCCACTGCCGCCGGATCTCCGCAAATGAACCCGGCGCCGGCTTCTGCGATCCCCGCATCCCGTTCACCCTCAGCGAAGCGCCGCGGGCCCACTCCGGAATGCGCAGAAAAACAGAGAAAGTAGCCGCCGAAGAACTGGTCATGTCCAGGCGGATGTGGCCGTCGTAGGGATAGTCGGTAACCTGGCGCAGGGCGAACTGCGCTCCCGCCTCCTTCCAGCGCAAGGTCGACGGCACATACAAATTGACGTACACGCCCGTCGCCCCCCTGAAGTACGCGCTGATGTGGTAATCCGCGGCAATCTGCGGCAATGTCCCCGAGCAGCACGGCCACTTGCCTCCAAAATAAGTCTTGGACCCCTTGAACGTGTAATCGGAGTAATAGAAAGACGATCCGTCCGGCTGAATTGGCTTCGCCCCCAGCACGGTGTTGTACAGTACCTGTTCCATGCTGTCGGCATAGCTCGCATCGCCGGTGATGCGCAGCAGATACCGGGCAATTCTGAAGTGCGCATAAGCCCCGCACGGAGTTTCAAAGCTGTCGTGGAATGTCTTCAGGCTCTCGCCCAGTTGGCCTTTGCCGGGCCAGATGAAGTGCTCGTCCGGACCCCATCCTCCGGTGGCGTAACTCTGTTCCTGGACCATTGAAAATCCATTCTTCGCGGCATGGAGATACTTCGCATCGCCCAGCGCCAGGTAAGCCGCCGCCGCCGAGCTCAGCGCATTCACATGACTGTAAGCGTGTCGCCCCGGCAATGCATTTTCGCCCCGCGCCAGCGGGTCAAAGTACTCGTGGAAGATGAACCGCTGCGCCAGGTCGTAGTAGCGCTTGTCGCCGGTGCGCTGCCAGGCCAGGAACAGGTTCTCCGGCATGGTGTAGCTCTCGTCGTCTGTTCCGCCCGGCAATGGCGGGTCCTTATGGGGAATTGCTTTCGGCGGCAAATAAGGCAGCACTGCATCAGTGGCATGCGCCAGCACATCGAGCGCCAGAGGATGGCTCGCGTAGACGTGCGCGTCCGTCAACCCGATCGAGAGCTTGTCGTATGTGTATGCCGGAAAACGATAGTTCTCGTAGAATTTTCCGGCCAACTCCAGCGTCGCACTGTAGCCGCGGATCATGCGGTCGATCTTGTCGTATGTAGGCTGGTCGCGGGTCACGGCATACATCCGCGCCAGTGCCGATAGCCATTGCCCGTAGGGACAGGCCGGGGCAGAACCATTCGTGCCATACCATCCGCCCATCTCAACGCCGGGCGCCGGCAGTCCCTCGCGCACGCGGAATGGCCGCAGCAGGCTGTCTTCATTCATATTCAGCAGCAGTTGATGATTCTCTTCAAACTGACGCTGGAGAGGCCCAGGCTCAAAAGCCACCTGCCCATAGCCAAACTCCGAGAGAGTCATCGCCTTGAATGGCTGGTCCGGCATTGTGCCAGGCCACGCCGGAATCCCATGAGCGGCGCAGATCCCCGCTGCCGCTGCCGCTCCCCACTGCATCGCCTCTCGGCGGCTGATCGATCTCTGCTGCCATTTATAAGTTTTGCTCAATTTCCGGAACACCCCATCTCGGTTGCTCTCATATGCTACCTCTCTTTGCCCGAACCAGAACCCATTCCTTCCAGCCGAGCAACGTCACGAATTTCGAAGAAAGCGGTCGCCCGGGCCTCGGTGACGCCGGCTTACCCTTGACCCAGGGTCCCCCGGATCCGGATTTTGGGACCCGGTAAAGCGATGAAAACCTTCGCGAAAGGCCAGCCCCTCACCGCTTGTGGCGTACAGGTACCACAGCAGCCACGCCGGCGCGGTCCATACATAGAACGGCGAAGGCAGCTCGATGGGCACAATCACGCCCACCATGCACGCCGCCCAAATCAACCCCAGCAGCACCCAAGCCCGCACATTCTTTTCCGCCGCGTAAGTGCCCGCCAGGATCGCAGGAAACACCATCACCTGGTCGGTAAAAAGGCTGTAGGGCGCGCAGGCCACTGACACCAGCACCACCAGCAGCCCTTCGCGCGTCCACTGCCAGCGATCGCGCCGCGACCAGTAATACCACGCGGCCCAGGCACACGCCGCCGCCTCGGGAACGAACTCAATCCAGCGCGCCTTCCAGTCCGCCGCGCGCCGCATGGCCATGCCCAGCGTGGGCAGAAACGCATCCATCGCCCGCGAGGAGTGCAGCATCTCGCTGTATTGGCTCCATGCGTGCGCGTCCAGCCCCAGCAACAGCCCGGCGTTCGCCGCCAGGGCAATCAAAATTCCCCCGAAAACGCGAAAGTCTCTTCGGCTCACCGACCATAGCAGAAGCACCACCATGCAGGGCAAAAACAGATGCGGCTTCAGCGGGTAACAGACCAGAGCCGCCCCGGCCAGCCAGGGCCATCGGGCGTGCAGCCAGAGAAATAGCACGAAACCCAGCAGGAAGAAGGCGCCAAGCTGCCCGGCCATCAGGCAGGAAAGCAAAGGTGGGAAAACGAACAGCAGCACGTGCCACAGGCTCTGGGGGTGTCCATTGAGGACCCACAGAATCCACATCGAGACTCCGCTCGACGCCAGCAGCAAAGCCAGCCAAAGAACCAGCCCGGTCTTCGCGCCCATGTAGCCCAGCGGCAGGGCGAACACAAGCACCAGTGGCGGGCTGAGAGTGACCTTCGGTGAATTGTCTTCCATGCCCCGCGACTGCTCGAGCCGCAGTATCGCGCCTACGTCGTATGGGTTAGCGCGGTGCGCCAGTTGCTGCTCAGAAGCCCAGTACTGGATATAATCGCGCCCGGTCGCGTTGCGGTCGTCCAAGGTCAGGGAGTAAATCGCAATCACCAGGGTTGCGCCCAGAGCCACCATCAGCGCCGCCGCGAGTTTCCGCCCGGAGATGCGCCCCATCGGCAGGCTCCCGTCCTTACCAGGAATTTACAATGGACCAGGATTCACGAGGTCTCAGAACCGGTAGATCAATCCTATCGTCCCGCTCGAGTTCCACGTCCTGTGCGGCGAGTAACCCAGCTCCGAGGTGTTGTTCCTCAGCGAAAAAGCCGCGCCGATCTTATCGCCCGAGAGCCGCACCGCGAGCCGCGGACCCAGGTTATACGTGAGGCCGCCGCCAAATCCGCCCGCGAAACTCAGGTTGGGAGTCTGATCTTCCCCTCCCGTGTGCTCGGCGCCCATCACGCCGTGAATGAACCCGCTCACCCGCTCGAAAATGGGGGCATGAATCTCGGGCCCCGCCAGCAGTTCGTAAATCGAAGGGTCGCCGGGATTGGAGTTGTTACCGGGCCCACCGCTGTTGACACCGATGTTCAGCGGCGGCTTATAGTAGTTGCCCATCAGGGACAGCCCAAAATACTTGCCCCAGTCGCGCGTCAGCGACAGGTCTACGCCCATCAAGCCGAAGCGCGACTCGTTCACCTGGTTCAGGCTGGAGTAGCCGAATCCCGCATAGGCCTCGTATTTGTAAGTAACCGGGCCCCGTTCCGGGCCTGCCGCGGTCGGGGTTCCCTGGCCTATCGCCATCAGGGGCAGGAACAGGGCCGGAACAACGGCCAGAATCGTACGCAGAAACATCCTCTTCAACTTGAAACTCTCCTCAATGCCTTCGTGACATGCCTGCGCCTTCCGGCTTCATTCCGGCGCAGGCGCTCAAACTCAAGTTCCGGTACTTCAATAGACTATCCTCTACCACCCGATTCCATGAAGTCCGCAAGGAGCTGCGCCCGATCCTATACCGTTCTCCAGCGTCTGCGCCCGCGGTTGGATTCCACATTATTCAACAATCAACACGCCCCTCACCGCTCCTGCACCGGAACCGACCCAGAAACCTGCACCCGTTGTTCCAATCCGTCTTTCACAGTGACGGCTACCCCACCCGGAAGATAGCGCCCTATGACCGCGGGATCGGACCAATCCAGCTCCCAGCCATCCCCGATCGCCACCACCGTGTAGTCCCCCGGCGCCACATTCAAGAGTCCAAAGCTACCATCGGAGTCCGACTGGTCCCGCCGCGACAGCGAGGCAATCTTCCCAGCGTCTTTCGGAATCAGCGCCACCAGAACACCGGCGGCTGCCTTTCCATCCCTGCGCGCAAACCCCTCCACCCGGGTCGCGCTCGCGCTCACCGTCACTGCCAGCGACACCGGCCTGTCTCCCACCATCACCCGGTCACTCGCCAGCGTTCGGCCGCCTGCAAGGACTCTCATTACTGGCAGCGTCCCACCCTGTCCATCCACCGTCAACTCCCATGCGCCCGCCGGCACGGAAGGGAACGTGAACGACCCGCCATTGACCGCGGCGGACAATGCGGCCGTCCTCCCGTCCGCCCCGTCGATGCGCGTCAACGTGGCCGCCACCTGGCCGGCCAGGGTCGCGCCCGCCGCGGCCTGCACAACTCCACTGACCGTAACCGTCGGCGCGCCCGCAGCTCCGTCCACCTCCTGGCTGCCCGCGGCGGCGTCCAGTTCCAGCACCCGTGGCGGAGTTCCAACCGTGACCTCATAGTGCCCCGGCGCCAGACCGCTCACCTCCGTTTTTCCCGCCTTCGCATCCACCTCGACCTGCTCATTGCCCTCCGGAAGCTCCATCCCAAACACTGACTGCTGAAGATCCGGGCGCATAAACGCCCCTTCCTGCTTCACCGGCTCATCCACCACCAGGTGCACCGCCGGAACCGCATGGAGCATGATATTCGCCTCGGCGCGAGCCCCCCCGGCGAGCGCAATCGGCGTTGCCGATCCCTCCTCGGTCGTCGAATCGTAGAACGTCACCGGATAAGCTACATCCAGCGCCGCCTCGGCCTCGGTCTCGGGCGCTCGCCCAGCCGGCCGATTCATGGCATACCAAGGCTGCGCCTTCACCGCCAGCAGGTACTCGCCCGGCCGCAACCCGGCAAACTCGTACGCCCCCGTGTCGTCGGTCTCCGTAGTGTCAACCTCCTCGATCTTCTCGCCCGGCTCATGGCGATACGGCTTCTGAAACAACATCACCGATGCACCTTCGGCCGCGTCCCCGCCATCCTCTGTCACGACCCCGCTCAACACCGCCCCAGGCGTCAGCCGGAACACCAGCTTATCGGTCTGCTGGCCCTCCCCGGTCACGATCGCCGTGTTGTAGTAGTCGTGCTGGTCATAAAGGCCGGTGCAATAGCCGCGCTTCGACGCCGCCAACTGGTACTTCCCCGGGGCCAAACCATCCATCGCAAATCGTCCGTCGTCGCTCGTCTCGGTCGACGCCACCGCGCGGCTATCCTCTACTGTCAGCGCCGCCACTGCCGCGCCCCGCACCGGCTCGCCCGTTAGCGCATTGACCACCGTCCCCGCAATACGATACCCCGCCGCCCGCGCAGGCCATGCCAGCCCCGACAGGGTGATCAGCAGCGCCGCCTGCCCCGCTATCCGCATACGCCTTCGCATCACGGCCCCGGAACCTCCACCACAACATTGCTGGTCTCGCCCGGGGAAAGCGTCACCGCCTGTCCGCCGTCGGCCTGCGCCGCCAGCGCGGCCCGATTACGGTACTCCAGACGCGCATTCCCCTGGAGCGTGTAGACGTGATAATTTCCGGGCGGCATATCGCCCCAGCTCACGCTCGCTCCCGAAGACGGCCGCAGAATCAGTGGACGCACGTCCCATGTGTAATCGAAATCAGGCACAACGTATGCGGTGTAATACCGTTCAACGCCGCTCGTCATCCCCGCCAAGCTGTCAGGCAGGCTCAGTGATATCCGGGCGCAGTCGTCGCGCAGGGCCAGTTCCAGCGGCGCTGTCGTTCCTGAAGTTCCCACCGTGAGCGGCTCCCGTCCCAGGTTCGCTCCTCCGGAAGTAAACGAACGCTCGCAAAGCCCACCCACCGCGATGTTGGTGTGCAGCCAATAGGCGCCTGGGGCTTCGAAATTCGTCTCCAACGGCCCGGGCAACGTGCCCTCGCTATAGTCCTGTGTCATGCCGTCGTCGATCCATCCCGAGGCGGAGCTCGCCATCACCGAAATTGGCCCGTTCCCGATCGTCCCGGTTCCTGCGCCGCTTCGGATCACGGACACCTGCACCGGGCTGGTCCGAGGGGTTGAAAGCGCCACCCGGAGATTCGTCACAGGGTGACCGGCCACTAAAAAATCGACACTTCCCGCGAACGCACCGCCCTGTTCGCTCCTACCGGAATTGATCATCCCCGTCTGGTTGCTCATCACCAGCATAGAGTAGCCGTCATCCGGCAGCGCGGCCTGCATCGTATGCGTAGCCTGGTCATACTGCGTTCTGTAAGCCAGAGGGTGCCCCGCGCTGTCCATCACCTGGCCCACGTACATTGCCACGGCACCGGCCGAGGCCGGCGCCAGCACCGTCACCGTTACCGTCTGAAACGCCTCGCGCGTAAGCGTCATATTGGACTGCGCCTCCTGGCCATTCGACAGGGTGATCTTCGCCGCGCCCGATGGGTCGCGCGCATCGGGATAATACACTCCGGCGTACCCCCATCTCTGGGCCGCGGCTCCCCTGCCCGGCGCCACCTGCTCACCCTCGCTGTCCAGCGTGGGAACCGTGTAGACGGCGTATTCTCCGTTTGGCAACCCGCCAAAGCGATACCGCCCATCGCTCCTGGTCTTGGTAAAACCGCTCTGTTGCCACACGGCCCGCCCATCCTGGATAATCCGCCGCGCCAGCCCCACCTCGATCCGCTCCGCCGGTTCGCCCGTCGACAGATCGATCTGCCCGCGAATCGCGCACAACGGAGCCAGCGTAAACTCCAGGTCGGCCATATCTACAGCCACTAGCACGTTGTGCAATGCGTCCGCATTCGCGCCGACGGAACTGTCCCCGCCGCCATTCGATTCGTCCATGAACCCCGGCTTGTGCACGGCGACCAACTGCGGGCCGACCGCCACGCCCGATATCTCAAATCGCCCCTCGCCGTCGGTCAGCGTCCCCGCATTCGCGTCGCCTTCGATCCTCACCAGCACCCGCGCTACCGGCTCGCCCGTCGCCGCGTTGCGAACGATCCCGTGCAGGGTGGCCGGCGTCCGGTCGACGACCACCGCAGCCGGCGCCGGCTGCGGCAACTGATCCTGTGCACGCGCCATCGTCCCCACCCGCACCGCGAACAGCGCCCAAATCACGAACATGGAAGACCTGCAGATGGTCACTCCTGAACCGTGAACCACAAAAACTGAACCACTCCTGCATTCGGCATCCAATCTGGAGCAGGCGTCTTCACGCCCTTTGAGTCCGATCTGGATGACGCCGGGCGCCCGCCGCGGAAAGCCGCTCATCTCTCTTTTGTACTGGGCCGAGTCCACTCACCATTGTGACGGGTCCACCGCAAATTCGGAAAGCAGGTCCAGCAACGATGAGCCGCCCCGCCGCGCAAAGCCGATTCCGGGAGAGATGCGAAGGAATCAAAGCATTGCTCCCGAGCCAAAAGGCTGTACACTTCAAGAACCGTTGCACGATTCCTTGCCTTTTCCCCAATCCGGCTGCCGGCAATCCGCAAGCCCCATCAAGAAACTGAGTCGATCTAGTCACAGGAGAGAATCGTGCTGGAACAATCGATAAGGAGTGCTCTTCATCGCCAGTTCGCGTCCACAAGCAGGCCCAAACACCACGTCTTTGAAGCCCGCAGTCCCACGGCAAAGTTCAAGCACCTGAATGCGGTCGCGAACGAACCGGCGGTGAAAAAAGGCATTTCCCTGCTTAATTTCGCCGGATTTGGGCTGGCAACGCTTTGCCTTCTCCTCCCGCATGCGGCGCGCAGCCAGGCGGCCAATGCTTCGCAGGCAGTTGATTCCCCTGCCGCCGCCCAGGCCGGTCAAGAACAGCCCCCGGCCCCTGCCCCGGAAGCAACCGATGGGAGAAAGAAGAAGGAAAAGCGCATCAAACAGCCGCCGCCGCAGAGAGATATCATCTGGGAGGGGCTGGTCTCCTACGGCAACTACAACATCTTCGCCATCGAAGACATGACCAAGCTCTACACCAGCGGCATCGAATACGACCGCAACTCCTGGGGCCGCTTTATCGGGGCGCGCATGGACTACGTAGCCGAGTTTCTGCCCTTTGTCCTGCTCGTCGAGCCCCTCAAGTCTGACTATTACGGAAATCCAAGATCGCCCTACCGCAAGTTGGTGCCTGGAATCGGATTCTCTCCCATCGGGCTGAATATGATGTGGCGCAGCGACAAGAAAATCAAACCCTATATCCAGGCCAAAGGCGGAGCGGTCGCCTTCACTCAGAAGGTTCTTTCCACGGCCGCCAGCTATGAGGACTTCAGCTTGCAATCCGGCTTTGGCGTTCAGACTCCGCTGACTCCCCGGCTCGATCTGCGCCTGGGCCTGTGGGGCGACTTCCACTTTTCAAACGCTTACATCACGCCCAGCAACCCCGGAACCGATGTCATGAATGCCAACTGGGGACTCGTCTACCACCTGGGACAAAAGAAGGAATAACCCTCAAGGACCATCTGGCGGAGACCACTCACGCGAACTGACCCTACTGGGCGGCAGGCGGCGTTGTGGGCGCAACGGTTGTGTTTTTGGCCGGCTCGAGGCCAGGGATCACCGGCGCATTTCCAATGTTGCCGGTGGCGGCATCGTTCAGGCTGATGCCGTAGTGCTGGAGGGTGGAAGCCAGCACCTGGTACAAAAGAGCGCGGTCCTTGGCATAGGTGAGGTTGGCGTTAATGAGGTTGTTCTCGGCCACCGCCATGTTGCGGGCCTGCAGGAGCACGTTGGCAGTGGTTGAGGCGCCGAGACGGAGTTTCTTCTGCTCGGCGTCCAGGCTCTGGCGCGCGTAGTCCTGGGCCGCAGTCGACGACTGGACCTGGGCGCGGTCGTTTGCCAGCGCGTATTGCTGGGCCACCACCTGCATGCGAATCTGGGTGTAAAGCTGCTCGAGGTGCATCTCAGCCTGGCGGTACTCGATGAGCGAACGAGCCTGGTCGGCCTGCGCCGTGCGGTTCCTGATGGGAAGCTGGAAGTTGAACCCCACGCCCTTGTCGGGAGAACTGCCGTTCACCAACTGGTTCAGCACGGCGGGATAGCCGCTTCCGCTGGGCGCCGCGCAGGAACCGAATCCAGGAAAAACGCAGTTGACGTTGGGTGCACCGCCCACGCCCTGCGCGCCGTAAAACCCGTAGACGTCTAGAACAGGAAGCAGGGCGTTGCGCGCGCCTTTGAGCGTTATCTCATCTTTCTTGATGGAGAGCACGGCCTGTTCCAGCTCCGGGCGGTTCTCAAACGCGGTCTGGGTAAGCTGGTCGGGAGTCTGGTGTTCTTCGGGAAGCTCATCCAGGCTGACGCGGTCAGTGGGAATGATGGCCGCGGCTACCAGTGCCGGATCGTTGAGGTTGCGAGCGATGGCCTGTTTGAGAATGAGCTGCTGATAGTTAAGGTTGCTCTGCGAGGTGATCAGCGACTCCTTGTCGGTAGCCACGGTCGAGTCGGCTTGCACCACGTCGAGAGGCGCCATGGTGCCAATCTCGAGCTGCTTGCGGGTATCGGCGCCAAGCTTGGTGCTCTGGTCGAGGGCGCGCTCCTTGGCCTGCACATCCTCGTAGGCGCTGGCCACCACCCAGTAAATGTTCTCCACCTGGTTGACGGTGGAGAGAATCTGCTGGCGGAAGGTCGAGTCGGTGATGCGGCGATCGAGAATTGCCTCGTAGACGAAGCGGTTATTCACGAAAATGCCGGCGCCCTGCAAAAGGTGCTGTGTGACCGTGGCCTGAAAGCTGGATGAGAGCTCGGGGCTGTAGCTGTTGAAGCCCGTCGACGTGATGCGGCTGTTGTTCCAGGTCAGATTGGCCGAGGTTCCGGTAACAAAGCCTTGCGCGTAGGTGAAGTTGTACGAGTCGGTATTGGTATAGGAACGGGGAATAAACGGGCTGGTTTGCGGGGATTTCTGCCGTTGCAATTCGATCTGGCCGCTGACCAGCGGATCGCGGTTTTCGGGTACAGGGCCGGCGCCGTCCGTGGAGAGAACGATGCCCTGGCTGCCCGCCGCAGCACCGGAGACCGTGCCCGGCGCGCCACTGGAGCTGAGCGTCAGGGAGCTGCCCCCTAAAGTATTTTGAAGAACCGCCGCGCCCACGCCGCGCAGCTCCGACCCAGCCTTGGCGCGCAGCAGGTCGGTATCGGCGATATCGAGGTAGTAGCGTGAGATCGCTATATCGTAGTTGTTTTCAAGTGCCAGCGCGATGGCGTCCGAGAGGCTCAGGTAGATCTTGCCGTCCTTCACCAGGTCCGTCAGCCGAACAGAGTTGTTGAAGTCGGCCCGGGCGATGGTGGTGGGGCGATACATATTGATCGGGTCGCCGAACAGGCGGCCTGCGGGCTTTGAAAAGTCGCGTGCGGACTGGCGAAGATCAAGCGGCTCAGTCGCAACCGGCACGGGGGCGGCCGGCAGGGTCGAGGCGGCCGCGGAAGTCGACGAGGAGGGCGCCTGGGTCGGCGCCCCCTGCGAAAATCCACATGGCGTTCCGGCAGCCAGGCCCAGCATTACCGCGGCCACGGCGCGCAGCCCGCCGTTCCATTCCCGCGTAATACTATTTTTGCCGGCGGCACGGCCGGTTTTCCGCTCATCTTCAAACACACGCGTGCGATCCAAATGCATGGTTCCTCTCCACGAACTGCTGTGACACATGGGATGCCATACTTCAAGACGGTCTGCCAGCCATTCCGGATGCAAATGTATGGTCTCCGGGATCAAGTTCGCTTCCTGTCGGGCTGAACTTAAGGCCTGCCGGATACTACGCGATCGAACCCTGGAACGTTCCCGGCAATCCCGTCACGCGAGAATTCCGCCAGCCTGACAGCCGATAGCATACGGAAAGCTGAGTATATCGCAGGGCACATCCGACGCCGGTTCGCTGCTCAGGTCAAGTACCCTGTTAGGCAGGCCAAAAATGGACGAAGGGAAGAAAAATCCGCAGCGGGCGCAGACCTGGAAGCTGATCCTGGCTTACGATGGAACCGATTTTCACGGCTGGCAGGTGCAACCGGGACAGAACACTGTCCAGGGCGAGCTCCAGCGAGCGCTGGGACGAATCACGGGCGAGAGTCCGCTGCCCCAGGGTTCCGGTCGCACCGATGCGGGGGTCCACGCCCTGGCGCAGGTGGCAAGTTTCGATCTGCTGGCTCCCATTCCGGCAATCAACCTGCGGCGCGCTCTCAACCGGATTCTTCCCCGATCGATACGGATTCTGGGCGCCGCCACTGTCGCAAGGGACTTTCACGCGCGCCACTCGGCCGCAGCCAAGACCTATGAGTACCGGATCTTCCGCGGCGAGACCTGCGCGCCTTTCCTCTCCCGATTTGTGCATCATTGCCTCTGGCCGCTGGACCGTGACGCGCTCGATGAGTCGGCACGGTTCTTTGTCGGAGAGCACGATTTCCTGAGCTTCGCGACTACCGATCCGGACCAGGCGAGCCGCAATCGCGAACTTGGGGAAGATGGAGATCCAAAGGATATTCCATCGACGCCAGCGCCCGTGACGGCCGGCCGCGAAACGGTCCGGACGATCTTCTCCTCGCAGTGGGAACAGCGGCAAATTGAAGAAGGTGAGCTGCTTGTCTATCGCGTCCGAGGCAATGGATTCCTGCACCACATGGTCCGGAACCTGGTTGGAACCATGCTCGAGGCCGGCCGGGGACAGATCGATGCGGGCGACATCAACAAGGTGCTTGCGGCGCGTTCTCGCGCGGCAGCCGGGCCCACCGCGCCGGCCAGGGGCCTGTTTCTGCATTCAGTCGAATATGAATCAAGGGGCGATGGAGGAAATGTTCAGGGACTAAAATGCGGCGGCTCGTACGTCCCGCATGAAGTTCCCCTGCTACCCTGAATCCATCAGGATGGCACTGTCCGCTGCCAATTCGGCCTTTTCAAGGGTGACCTCTCAGGCTTCAAGGAGGCCGGTCCACGCCGCCTTTGCCTGGTTGCACGGCAATCCAAAGCGGATCATGGACTGGCAGGCAAAGCTGGTCGCGATCCCCGGTTCCCTCAACGCGGAACAGGATCGAGCTTCGTGGCTCGCGGCGGAACTCGCCGCGGTAGGGCTGACCGACGTTGAAACTGACGCGGTGGGAAACGTGATCGGAGTTCTTCCAGGCGCGCACCTTCCGCCTGAGAGCACCGGGCCGGTGGTTCTGATCTCGGCGCACCTGGATACCGTCTTTCCGCAAGAGACCGCCCTGAACCCGACGGTGGATGGAGACCGGTTGACCGCGCCGGGAGCCTGCGACAACGGAGCCGGGGTGGTCGGGCTGCTGGCCATCGCCCATGCGCTCGTCCACGGCAGGGTGGAGTTGCCCGCTCCACTGGTCTTTCTCGGCAACGTGGGAGAAGAGGGCGAGGGCGACCTGCGCGGAGTGCGGCACATCTATAGCCAGGGCGCCCTGGCACAACGGATCGCGGCGCACATTGTTCTGGATGGGCCGGGGGCCGACGCCGCGGTGACACAGGCGCTGGGAAGCAGGCGCTATCGGATCGCGGTGAACGGGCCGGGTGGGCATAGCTTCACGGACGCCGGCACTCCCAACCCCATCGCTGCTCTGGCCTCGGCGCTATCGTTTCTGGCTGAGACTCCGTTACCGGTTGACCCGCGAACCGCTCTGAACCTGGGAACCGTCAAAGGCGGCACCAGCGTGAATTCGATTCCGGAGCGCGCCGAGGCGACCGTGGATTTCCGTTCGACCAGCGCAGAACAACTGGTGCGCCTGGAAGTTGCCCTGCATCGCGCCGTGGAAGACGCCGTCGAACACTGGAATCGGCGGGCCAGGGCGGAGAGAATGACCGGCCGTGGAGAACTGACCTTTGCCATCAATAAAATCGGAGACAGGCCGGCGGCCCAACTCCGCAGCGACTCTCCATTGCTGGATGCGTTGCGCGCCGTCGATCGTCACCTGGGACTGCGCAGCGAACTGCGGCTCGGCTCGACGGACGCCAACATTCCTCTTTCGCTGGGAGTTCCCGCGCTTTCGATAGGGGCCGGCGGCGAAGGCGGCGGCGCCCACACGCTGGGCGAATGGTACTCCGCAAAGGGCCGCGAAGTTGGGCTGCGGCGGGTGCTGCTGCTGGCGCTGGCGATGCTGGATTGGGCCAGCGAGCAGTAGCGTCAACGCGCTCTGCCGAGCCGCAATGCGTCAATCGCCGCCGGGATACGTCTATAGGTCCAAATGCGCAGCTTTGTAAGGCGGAAGAAGTATAAGCCTGGCCGCGACGGATTTGAGCACAACTGTCTATACTGAGACTTGGCGCGTCTAACTCTGAATTGGAGCGCCAGCACGCCAGCCGAAAGGCAGGCCACTTGACGAGGTCATTGAATTCTATGAGATCGATCTTCGAACGGCTGCGTACTCGCCGTCTCGCTTCGGCTTTTATCCTGCTTGCTACTGTATCGGCGGCCATCGTGGCCGGTTCGTTTGCCGCGCACGGGGTCCGGGGCCAGGAACAGCAGGCTTCAAGCGCTGACGCCTCGCCCTTGAAAATCATCAGTTCGACGCTTCCTCCCAACGAGTTTGTAAAGATTGCCAAGCAGGTTGGGCCGGCGGTGGTGAACATCAATACACAGACACTGCCCAAGCAGTCCAGCAGCAAGGGACAGCGGAATTTTCACTTCCGCTCCCAGCCTAACCCTCAAGCGCCCGACGACGGCCAGGGCGACAATGAACAGCCGGGGCAGGGTCAGGGTCAGGACAACTTCCAGGATTTCTTTAACCGCTTCTTTGGCGGGCAGACGCCGGGCCAGCCGGACGGCGGCGAACAGGGCGGCGGCCAGGTGCAGGAGTCCCTGGGCTCGGGGTTCATCGTCGATGCCAAGGGATACATCATCACCAACAATCACGTAGTCGACAAAGCCGACAAGATTTACGTCAAGCTCTCGACCGATCCCGAGACGCAGGACCTCGGTCGTCCGGCGCGGGTCATCGGAGTGGACAAGGCGACTGACCTTGCGGTGATCAAGATTGACACCAGCACCCCGCTGCCCACCGTCAAGATGGGCAACAGCGACGAAGCGCAGGTGGGCGACTGGGTTGAGGCCATCGGCAGCCCGTTTGCCCTTGCGCAGACGGTGACCGCGGGCATCATCTCGGCCAAGAACCGGACGATCGAGCCCGGCGCCAGCGGCCAGTTTCAGCACTTTATCCAGACCGACGCGGCTATCAACCCGGGCAATTCAGGCGGGCCTCTGCTGGACATGAACGGCAACGTAATCGGCGTGAATACAGCCATCTACACGCAGTCGGCAGGCTACCAGGGCATCGGATTCGCGATGCCCTCCAATACTGTCGTGGCAGTCTACAACGACCTGGTTAGCCCCAGTCACAAGGTGACGCGCGGATCGATCGGGATCCAGTTCCGCGAAGGGCTTTCGAACGCAGTGAACCGCGTCTATGGGTTCAAGACCGGCGTGCTGGTGCAGGAGGTTCAGCCGGGAGGGCCCGCGGACAAGGGCGGCCTCAAGCCGGGTGACATTATCACCACCATCGACGGGCGCAGCGTGAAGGACGGCGACGACCTGGTAAACGAGATCGCCAGCCGCAGGCCGGGTTCGACCATCCGCCTGGGCTACGTGCGAGATGGCAAGCAGGCGGATACGACAGTGACCATCGGCGATCGCGACAAGGTGTTTGCCGATCTGGGAAATCCGCAGAACGAGATCAGTCCGGAAAGCTCGGGCGACGCCGGAGAGACTAAGCTGGGCCTGGTGGTCCGCGACCTTTCTCCATCGGTTGCGGGCAAGCTCCATGCCCAGGGCGTTGAGGTCGAGTCGGTTCGAACCGGCTCGTTCGGCGACCTGCAGGGGCTCGAGCCTGGCCTTGTCATCACCCACGTAAACAAGCAGCCCACGGCGACCAGGGACCAGTTCAACGCCGTGGTGAGCAAACTCAAGACAGGGGATGACGTGGTCTTTGAGGTGATCGACCCGCACCATCCCGAAGCGGGAATCAACTACATCGGCGGAACTCTATAATCGTTCCGAAACGGCGTAACCCGGGGATTCCCCAGGTTACGCCGTGGTTCCACAGGGAGTAAAATACTATTTAGTGGGAGTTTTTCTGCTTGTCGCATTCCGGTCCTTGGGTTAAACTTCACGGAAAGTCGGCAGTAACCTGGCTTTCCACCCTAGGCGGCGAACTTAATGTTTTCTTTGCGTGTTGGATTGGTAGTTCTGATTTCGGCGGGACTTGTTTCGGCTTCAGCCTTCGCAACCCGCGTTCACCGCTCTCCGACCAGTGGCCAGACCAGCCACTCACCGATCATTGGCAAGAGCAGCCACACTCCGACCAGTGGCAGGACCGGTCACCGCACCCACAAACTCAGTACAACGGCGCGCGGCAAGGCGCATCGCGGTCGCGGCCAGCAGTCCATTGAACCGGAGCGGGTGACGGAGATTCAGCAAGCCCTTATCCGCGAGCATTACCTGGCCGGTGACGCCACCGGCAATTGGGACGCGACGACCGTTTCGGCCATGCAGAAATACCAGTCCGACCAGGGATGGCAGACCAAGCTCATGCCGGATTCGAGGGCTCTCAAGAAGCTCGGCCTGGGCCCGGACTACTCCAGAGCGCTGAATGCGAAGAACTCCAGCTTCTCCGATCCCCCACCGGCCAGCACCATTCCCCCCGCCCAGGACTCAGGCTTCGCGGTTGCTTCGGGTGTGAATCAGTAAAGCCCGCTCGCCCGGCGTCATTGAGACTTGTGAGCCGGTAACCACTTTTCCAGAAATTCATAGCGCGGGCCTGTGGTGTCGGGGGCGGCTGTGATCTGCGTGTCGAGATGAAGCACCATGTGATCCTTGTCGTACCGCGGCCATTGCGGCAGGCCCGGACCGTTTGGATCGCCGCTCTTGGCGAAGTTGGTCCAATAATCCATGATCTCGTCGCTCAGCTTGCGGTCTTCAGGACGCCAGACCGCCCCGGGGCGCGTATCCAGGGTCCCGAAGACGTACTCGATGTCGTCGGAATGAAACGCTAACGACTCAGGACTGAATTTGCTGGTTGGAGCGGCTAATTCAAGGTGGTATCTGTAGACCGGCTCACCCCCGGTTTTCGACTGCGCCTCGATCCATTTCCAGGTGCCGAGAGCGATGAAGTCGTCGCCTCGGTAATCTCCGCCCGACCGCACCGCTTGCTCGTCGCTATCGCCCGGAAAGAGCGTCAGGAACTCGCTGGCGCGATCGCCAAATGTGGTGGATGCGAATTCCTTCCATTTATCTGTCGTCATGTCGCTCGCGGTGCCTTCGTCTCGGTTCCAGCCAGCGATCAGCGGCACGTGGGCCTGCTTCCCGGCTCTATAGGTGTCTGCAACCGGCTCCGTGAGGAGGCGGCCGTCGATCACTGCTGAGAAGCCGGGCGAGCCGGGTTTGTTTTCCGCCGCGAGCAGAGTCTCAGCAGGCACCGCTCGCAGTTCAGCCAGCGAGGTGACGCCCAGAGATGCGACCCAATCCTGTTCCCGGCGTTCACGGTCCTCAATCATGGGTCTGTCCGCAGCCCCCAAACCAAGCGCGCCGCCGCTCTCGCCGATGGCCTTTGCAAACAGTCCGCGCGCGGGCGCGGCTGCCATGAGCGTGCTCACCGCAAAGGAGCCGGCGCTCTCCCCGAAGATGGTCACATTGCCCGGATCGCCGCCCAAGCTGGCGATATTTGACTTCAGCCACTTGAGCGCGGCGACCATATCCAGCAGGCCGTAGTTCCCCGCTGCGCCACCGGCCTCTTTCGCCAGGTCGGCCGTGGCCAGGAAGCCAAACACGCCGAGCCGGTAGTTGATGGTCACCAGCACAACGCCTTTCAGGGGCAGAAAATCACCGTTGTGGCGCGGCTCAGAGCCCGAGCCGCCCCGATACCCGCCCCCATGAATCCAGAACATGACGGGCAGGTTGCCGTTGCTCCTGGCGCCGGCCGGAGTGAACACGTTGAGGTAAAGACAATCTTCGTTCTCACCGCTGTCCTGGAAGACCATGTCGTCAAAAACGAGGCCCTGCACGCAGCGCGCTCCGTAGCTGGCGGCCTCGCGCACGCCTTTCCATTTGGCCGGCGGCAAGGGGGCCTTCCAGCGCAGTTCGCCAACCGGGGGCGCGGCGTAGGGAAGGCCGAGAAATGCGCGCACCTTGCCGTCGTTGATGGTCTTGCCGTGAATCTTGCCCTGCTCGATCTTGATCTTGAGCGGGTCCGCCTTGGCGGCGGTAAGCAGACCGAGCGCGAGGGCGGCGATTACCACGGCAGACGTGGCTCCAGTTCCAAATTGCATCCGAAGTTCTCCCGAGCAACACGATAGCAGGTCGAGCGGGGTGGCGCTGGATCATGGCGCGTTATGCAGCGCTACGGCAGTTCAGAACCGCGGTTCGAGCCATGAGGTATTATCGGCCTTCAAACCATCTCCGTCGCCAGCAGATCGGCGATGGTCTCGCGCCGGCGAATCAAACGCGAGTTTGATCCTTCCAGCAGCACCTCCGCGGCGCGGGGGCGCGAGTTGTAGTTGGAACTTTGCGCCATGCCGTAAGCGCCGGCATCGAGCAGCGCCAACAGGTCGCCGGCCTCGACGGGCGGGAGTTTGCGGTCGCGCGCGAAGAAGTCTCCGGATTCGCAGACCGGACCCACCACATCGACGATTCGCTGTCGGCCGGAGCGGGGAGTCACGGGCACAATCTCGTGATGCGCCTGGTAGAGCGCCGGGCGGATCAGGTCGTTCATGGCGGCGTCGGTGATGACGAATGTCTTTTTGCCGTTGCGCTTGACGTGCAGCACACGCGTGAGGAGCGCTCCTGCCTGGGCGACGAGAAATCGTCCCGGCTCAAGCAGCAGCCGGCCTTCAAAGCCGGTCAACGCGCTGTTCAGCGCTTCGGCGTACTCGTTGACCTTCGCAGCCGCATCGAAGCTGGCGCCGTGGTAGTCGATGCCCAGGCCGCCGCCCGCGTCCACAGCCTGGAGCGCGATGCCTTCGTTCTTAAGCTGCTTTATCAACGTGCTCACCCGCGCCATCGCCCGGCCAAAGGGCTCGGCCGAGCGAATCTGCGAACCGATGTGAACGCTGACGCCGTAGGCCTGAAGCCAGCGGTTGCCGGCCACGGACTTATAGATCGCAAGTGCGCGGCGAATATCGATGCCGAACTTGTGATCGCGCAGTCCCGTCGAAATGTAGGGATGGGTGTCGGCAAAGACATCCGGGTTGACCCGCAGGGCAAACCGCGCGCGAACCTTAAGCTTGCGGGCGCGCTCGGCGAGTTGACCCAGCTCCGATTCGCTCTCGACGTTGAACTCGAGGATCTGGGCCTTCAGCGCCAGGTCAATTTCAGCCGTCGTCTTGCCCACCCCGGAGAAGACCACGCGCCCGGCAGCCGAAGGCACTGAAGCCATCACGCGTTCCAGTTCCCCACCCGAGACAATATCGAACCCCGCGCCACGCTCAGCGAGCAGCTTGAGAATCGCCAGCGCGGAGTTGGCCTTGACCGCGTAGCAGACCAGGTGATCGCGCCCCTCCAGCGCCTTCTGAAAGAGCGCCAGCCGCCCCTTGATCTGATCCGCGGAATAAACATACAGCGGTGTGCCGTAGCGTTGCGCCAGCCCCTCAAGCGAGACCTTGCCGCAACAGAGCGCGCCGCCGTCGAGCGGAGAGTGGAATGGGCGCGAGGATATCGCCGTGGGTTGGGCCACTATCGAGTCCAAAGGAAAGAAGACACTCTATTGAGCGTACCGCATCTTCGCGCAGCGTTGAATTGCGTTACTGGCCTGGTTTGCATTGTGGGTTCAATCCCCGCAGCAACGACCGGGCACGCAAACTGGGCAATGGAACATCGGACATTACAATGATCAAATGACGGAGTGCGCGAAGATCGACCTGGTGGGCGTGGGATTGAACGCCACAGATACGCTCATTCCGTTGGCCGACTTTCCTGCGCGCGGCTCGAAGATGGAGTACTCCAATTCCAGCGTGATGCCCGGAGGACAGGTGGCGACTACCGTAGTAGCCTGCCAGACCTGGGGATTGAGCACCCGCTACGTGGGGAAGCTGGGTGACGACGACGCGGCCCGGCTGCACCGCGAGGCTTTTGACCGAACCGGCGTGGACACGCGGCTGATCACGGTGGCCGGAGGAGTGAGCCCGCAATCGCTGATCCTGGTGGATGGGGGAGGTGAGCGCACCGTGCTCTGCCGGCGCGACCATCGCATGGCGCTCCAGCCCGAAGAGCTCGATCGCTCCTGGATCGTGAACGCGCGCGCGCTGCACGTCGACGGTCACGACACCGCGGCTGCTGCCCAGGCCGCACGTTGGGCTCGAGAGGCGGGCATTCCCGTGGTGGCCGACCTCGACGACACGTACCCCGGCGTAGACCAGTTGATCGAGAGCATCGACTATCTCATCGTGAGCCGGGATTTTCCGATGCGGCTGATGGACGACAGGAATCTGGAGCGCGCACTGCGCAGCATGCAGGCTCGCTACGGATGCCGGCTCACCGCCGCCACGCTCGGCCAGGACGGCGTGCTGGCCTGGGACGGCCGGCGCTACCTGCACAGCCCTGCGTATTGCGTGCCCGTGTTGGATACAACCGGCGCGGGCGACCTCTTCCATGCCGGATTCATCTACGGATTGCTGCACGACTGGCCGCTCGATCGGACCCTCGATTTCTCCTGCGCCGCTGCGGCGATGAATTGCATGGCTCAGGGAGCCCGCGGAGGCATCCGGAAGGTGGATGCAATCGAAAATCTCATGGCCACCGTTGCCCGCTACCAGGCCGAGTATGGGCTGCCGGCGATCGATTGACCGCGCGAAAGTAAGGCCGCCTCGATCGGCGCCCCATTCCAACCAGTCATTTAAAATAGAATCTGCGGCTCGACTTTCCGGCTCCAATACCGGGAAAGCTGAACGGCTTATTGCAATACGGAGAGAATTCAATGCCCCTGTTTAAAACCTCTAATCCCGCGCTCGGAGAAAGCACATTTCGCGATCTCGCCGGAAGCCGCTATGGCGGCGCCATCGATGCCTCTGCGCGCATGACTTTAAGCGGCACAGTGAACAAGACCGCCATCCTGCTGGTCTGCGCCGTGGCGACCGCGGCCTGGACCTGGAACCACTTCTTTCAGGGCGCCGACATTGCCTCCATCGCGCCCGAGCTTATGATCGGCACGTTCGGCGGATTGATCTTCGCCATGATCACCATCTTCAAGAAGGAGTGGGCGCCGGTGACCGCCCCCCTCTACGCGTTGCTCGAGGGCATGGCTCTGGGCGGCATATCGGCGATCTACGAGATGCGCTATAACGGCCACGGCATCGCCATCCAGGCCGTGAGCCTCACCTTCGGCACGCTGCTGGTGCTCTTGATGGCCTATCGCTCGGGCCTCATCAAGGTCACGCAGAAGTTCCGCCTGGGAGTGGTCGCGGCCACCGGCGGCATCATGTTCTTCTATCTGGCCGAGATGCTGCTCAGTTTCTTCGGGGTCCGCTTCCTCACCGTCAACGGAAGCGGGCCGATCGGGATCGTATTCAGCCTGATCGTGGTGGGCGTAGCAGCGCTCAACCTCGTACTCGACTTCGATTTCATCGAGCAGGGTGTGAGCGGCGGCGCGCCGAAATACATGGAGTGGTACGGCGCTTTCGGCATCATGGTCACGCTGGTATGGCTGTACCTTGAAATGCTGCGGTTGCTCTCGAAGATGCGCAGCCGGAACTGAGAACCCTGGCCAGAAAACAATGCAAGAAATGGAGTCTTCGCCCCAGGGGAAGGCTCCATACTTGTTTGGATAAGACTAAGGGTCGAGTTCTGAGCCTGGCTTCAAGCGCTGCACGAAACAGCGGTCCCTTGCGGGGAGATCAGGGTGAAAGTGACCGACCCCGTGGTGCTGCGGCGATGCGGAGTTCCTCTGGGAACGATGAGCATATCGCCCTTGTGCAGAGTCACCCTGGTTGCCCCGTCTGACTCCGGCGCCAGCCATTCTCCGGGCTTGGTGGTGCGGCCGTTCTTCGGCGTTCCGCCCAACTCGTATTCAGTTGAACCGTCAAGAATCTGAAAGATGTGATCGCGCTCTTGGTGCCATTCGAATTCCTTGGCGGCCTTTGCTGTCTCGGTGGTCAGCACCACCACAAAGTTCTTGCCCGTAACCAGGTTATTGTTGCCGGGACTGGCTGCCAAGGCCTTGCAATCGTCCAGAATGGTCTGGGCCGGGAAAAGCTGAAATGAACCGGCCGCCGGGGTGTCGCTTTGCGCAGCGGCAAAATTTGAAAGAAGCGAAGCATCAGCAAGGACAAGGCCGGCGGCCGCGGCAGCCGGGACGGCGCGCAAAAAGCTGCGACGGCCGGGGAGTTTCACTTCTGGGTTGCTCATTTATTCCCTCCGCGAAAAGTAGACCATTCCGAGTGCTGCCTTGTCTCCCCCTTCAGGCAAGACCGCCACTCGGCCTCCGGCCACGCGAAAGCCGAACATCGATAGCAGATTCAGCTTTTGAATTTGCGCAGCCAATTGGCGATCAAATCGGCCACTCGACCAGGCTGTTCGTAAGCTGCAAAATGCCCGGCGTCGGCCAGGAGATGCATCTGGCAACCGCCGGGCGCGTCTCGGAATGCTTCCATCTCAACCGGGCTTACCGCCGGATCTTCGCCTCCTGCAATGGCCAGCACCGGGACGGTGATGGTGGCGACTGTCGGCAGCGAATCAGCCCGCGTGGCCAGGCCGGCCTGCACCGCGACCAGAGCCTCTTCGGTCAGGGTCATGCGTGCTCGCACCTCGGACACAATGCCGGGCCGTCGCCGGCGGGCGCTGGCGCCTATCAGGGTTTCGGACATTCCATCGAATAGGCTGGCGGATTCCCCGGCGCGGGCCTGGGCAATAGTTTGCGCACGCTTCGCCAGGTTGGCCTCGGCGTCGGGTTGCGGCTTGGAGCAGACAAAGGCCAGTCCGCTCATGCGCTCCGGCGCTTGACGCCACAACTCCAGCAGCACATAGCCGCCGATCGAGCAGCCGGCGAAGACGGCAGTCGACAAATCCAGATGATCGAGAAGTGCCAGAATGTCCCTGGCCAATTGGGCTACGGTCAGGACCGGCGCCTCGATGACGCGCACAAAGCCGCCCTGAGGGAGGTCTCGCCCCAGTTCCGAGACTCCATGGCCGCGCAGGTCGGGAACTATGGCACGAACGCCCGCCAACTCAGAGATCAAGGGAAACCAAAACTCGCGGTCGACGGGAGTGGGATGAAGAAAAACGACCGGCAATCCCTCGCCGAAGTCGCTGAACGCCAACCTCGCTCCGCCGGAGGAGTAGACGCTGTTCATACGGCTGGAGGGACTATGCCGGGATTGGCGTTCTCGTCGGGAATGCCGATCCAGGCGGCGACGTAAGCCACGCCCACCAGGCCGCTGGTGCAGAAGAAGCCGATGAGGGCCACGATGCGGACAACCGACACATCCCAGCCGTTGGCCCGGGCAAGTGCCATGCACACCCCGGCCACCTGCCGCCCCGCCCGGGGACGGACCAATGGACGGCCGGGCACGGGCTGGGTGACGGGAATCGTCTCTCCGCAGCTTGAGCAGAAGCGGGCGCTGAAGGGCAATGCGGCTCCGCAGCGTGAACAGAAAACGGCCATTTAGATACCTCCTTGTGGAAGGGCCAACTAATCAGAGAATACGATGACGAGGCCGATCCGGTTCCAGCAATGGAACGCCTGGCGCCGAGCGACTCTCAGTTCCCATGGTAGGGATTGTTCAGTCGCTTTCTGGCGGTGTCCGCGCGCGAAGTATTGGGGCCGGCGATGATGGCAGCCTGGTAGTCCCCGATTGCGAGCGGTCGCTCCTTATTCAGGTCGCGGCATTCGCCGGCCGCCAGCAGCGAGCGAATTTTGAGCTCCGGGCCGACACCGGGCGTCCCGGCCGCTCGTTCATAGGCCTGGGCTGCCTCGGAATAGTGACGCTGACCCCGCAGCGCGTCTCCCAGGCCGAAGTACGTCAATTCCATGCGGGCGGAAAAGAAGTAGCCCGGCTCGGCGTTCCAATCCACTATCTCGCGGTAGGCATCTACGGCAGCCATGCCCTGGCCCGCGTCCTTGCGCAGATTGGCTTCTTCGAGGCAAAACAGATAATCGTGGGGATACTGCTCCTTGAGGGCGCGAACGACCTGGATGGCCTCCTGGTATCTTCCCTCCCGGCGCAGGAAGAGAGCCGTCACGGTGTGCGCTTCCACGCTGGTTATGACGCCTCGCCTGCCGTCGTCCTCAAGCATGGCCAGACCGGTAGCCTTGGAACCGGTGATGCCGGCAAAGCCGATGATAATCTTGAACGGCAACGGGAGCGCGCCGATGACGTACTGGTAAACACCGACCACCAGCTTGGCGTCAACGTAGTCCGGATCGAGCTTCAGGACGCGCTCCTCGTCGTCTTTTGCCTTGGTGGCGTAGTGAAACCCGGCACGGAAGCCGCGCTCGACCATGGCAACGTAGGTGCATTGCAGGCTGTGGACCCAGCCTCGCGCGAACAGGGCGTCCACGTCGTCGGGGTTTTGGCCGATCCGCCAGTCCGCCTCCCTGATCGCCTCGTCCGCCAGGCCCAAAATCCGGTCGCGTTTCTGGGGGTCTTCGGCAGTGGCGTGGCGTCCGGTGAGAAAACCGTCGTTCGCGTAAAACGTGGTGTCTAGCAGGTCGAGCCGATAGAGTTCCTGAAAAAGAACGACTTCGAGCAGGTAGGCCGTGGCCTGGGGGTCTCCGGGATGCTGCTCATGAAAGCGCTGAAACCGTTCGACGGCGCCGGGATAGTCGAGGTCATAGAAGCGCCGGTAGGCCTCCCGAACCTGCGGGTCGTAGTTCATCGGATTAGTGTGGACGCCACCGGCATGAGCCGGCACGGCCGCGCCCCACAGCGATGCCAAAAGCGACGTCAGGACCAGCGCGACGAACTTGTAGTGCAACTTTCGCAATCCGAATCTCCCTTCGCTCCAGATTGTAGACGAGTTCCTTCGCTCCGATCCCAACCGCAAACGGCTGAAGAACAGCGTTCCCGGCGTCCTTTGTCCTTGATGGGAACCAATCGGCATAAAATGGCTCTCTCATCCTCCAGCCGCTTTGTTTCAATTGTTTACACCATAATTCCTAAAGTTATTTCGAGGAAATTCCTGATTTCGCGCCAAGGCGCTTAAGCCCTCGCCAACTTGCCGGGCCGGTTTTCATTTCTTGAAGCCCGCTTTGCATTAGGATTCAAGTATGCCCATACCAGACAGGATGAGGCCCAGTTACTATCCCCTCCCTACCGCACAGATCGATCCGGTCAATGAGGCCCGCAGGAGGCTCATTGTGGCGCTGGACGTGCCGAGCGCCGAAGCGGCGGCAGACCTGGTGAACCGACTCGACCGCACCTGCCAGTGGTTCAAGGTGGGATTGGAGCTCTTCGTGGCTGGCGGGCCGCGGGTGCTGGAGCCGCTGGTGGCGCAGGGACACTCTGTCTTCCTCGATCTGAAGTTCTGCGATATTCCCAACACCGTGGCCGGAGCGGTGCGAGCGGCTGCCGCGCTCGGAGTGCGGATGATCACGGTGCACGCCTCGGGAGGACCGGCCATGCTGGCGGCTGCACGCGAGTCGATAGAAAGCTTTCAGAATCCCCCGGAACTGCTTGCAGTTACACTGCTTACAAGTATCGACCAGTCACAGGCAAGCGCGATTGGCCTTGATCGCTCACCCGGTGAGCAGGTTGAGTTGCTGACGCGAATGGGCGTCTCGGCCGGGATTCGCGGTTTCGTCTGCTCACCCAGGGAGGTGCAGGCGGTGCGTGAAATTGCCGGACAGGAATGTGTGCTGGTGACGCCGGGAATCAGGCCGGCGGGTGCTGAAATCGGGGACCAGAAGCGTGTAGCCACGCCGGCCGAGGCGCTGCGGCAAGGAGCGAGTTACCTGGTGGTTGGCCGCCCCATCACCCATGCCAGCGACCCGGCGGAAGCGGCCGAGTCAATTCTGAACGAGATGGCCGCTGCGTTCCAAAGCGCTGAGACATGAAACCTATGCTCCCGTCGCGGCTATCGGGACCCGAAAACGAGTTGCGGACCCCAGCGAGATCACGCCAATTGAAGAGCAGGGCTCCAGTCAGCCATGCTGTGTAGGCCTACGCTGCGGCTCTTCAATAAGGGTTGGCCGAATAGTTTCGGGCGACGCCTGCGCAAGTCGCGCGAGGATCGGAATCGAATGCGCGTAATCGCCGCGCTGGTGCAGCGCCAGAGCGGACCTCAACTGTGCCTGGAAGGCTTCGGGCTCCCTGCATGAACATTCTGTGACGCGGCCGGCATCGCCATCGAGAGAACCGGGGCCCAAATCGCAAGAACCGCAACCGGGATCGTCTTTCCTCTACGGGAATCACCGAGAATCTTCACCGCATGGGCTCAACAATTGGTAAGGCTACTGCAAGAAGTTCAGGCGCTCAAGGTGACTACCTTGCTCCCTCGCGCATCCAGGCGGGCGCCCTGCAGAGCGGATCGCCAATCACCACATCTTCCCAACCCACGAACCGCGAAGCCGCATACAAGCTCTCCGCCAGCGTGAACCCTGACGTGTACCGATCCATCGCCACCGAAGGGGAGGCCATTGCCTGAAGGAGCGGCTCGTCGGTGTACCCCTTCACGCCAGTAATTCCATGTGCGATCAGATCTGCGATCAGGGACTGCCCTCCGGTCGTCGGAAGAAAGGTCCTCGCACTTGTGGACACCGCGGTGTCTCCGATCGATCCTGGCGCAAACCGCAGCGATTCGTATTTTTTCTCGTCGTAACTGGGGTTGTTGCTGCCCCATGAGAAGTACCCCAGCAGATTGGAGCGATAGCCGACAAACATTTCGCTTGTATCAAGCTCCGTGGGAATTCCGCGCGCAATCAGCAGCCCCCCTGCCTTCACCATGTCCGCATTCCAGGAGCCATAATCCGACTCATCCAAAATGGGTCCGGTCACGTCCAGCGGCTGGCCGGCCACATCCGTACTCTTGAACTTGAAAATCGGCTGCACATCAAGCAGCACCTTGCCGCCGTGCACATCCGAAATCGTCTCGGTCCGCGCCGCCAGCGACCGCGCCACCAGCGCTTCGGCGTCGGACTTCGTGTACCCGTCGAGGCGCGTCACCAGATACCCTCCGAACGCCGCATGACTGAACGGCACGCTTTGTTTCCAATACCGGTTCAACCATGCAAATCCATCCGCGCCCGACCCATGAATACTGATCTTAACCGCCCCCTTAATCGACGCATAATCCGCTGCCGCAAGATAGCTATCGAGCGAAGTGTGCAAATTTCCGGTGGTGTGCTCATCCCGCGAGCCGGTCTCTCCTCCATCGATGCGAATCGGCACGCCTTTGGTCAACACAATAAAGTTGATCTCTTGATGCCGTGAAAGAAACTTCTTGACTGGTTCAGCAATCTCACGGTCGTAATCCGCCAGCGAGATCGTCTCATTCGCAGTGCCCACGGCAGAATCGGCACAATGAATTGCAACTTCCTTAGTTACCCCGCGCTTGGCTGCGTAGTCCTTCGCAATCGCCTTCGAAATTGGACTGTCAGCGTTATACACCAGCAACACTTCGCCGGCTGTATGGCCCACACTCGCTGCCGGCAACGAAGCTCCATGACACTGAGAGGCAACAACCAGAATCAAGGCCCAAATGACTTTCAATCTGAACAAGGGGATGGTGCGGATCAAGGAATGCCTCCACTACGCCTTTCATCGCAAATGCGCAGTGGTCAAATTATAGAGGTCGTCCCGCGCGCATTCCGGAACCTGGGAGTTCGCTGTCGGCCTGCAATAAACGCGCCGCGCCAAACACTGTCGAAACCAGGCGAATACCCACGAGCGGCTTCCTGCCAAGAAACTGATATCGTGCTGGACGCGACCAGTTTGATAAATCTAGAATCAGGCAATATTCGGCAGCCGTGACGTTCACCCAGCTGAACATAAGAGAGGCAGAGAAGAAATGCGCATGAAGCTGTGGCTGATCTATCTGATTCCCGTTTCGTGGGGCGCCATCTGGTGCCAGGAGAAGCCGTTCTATCTCAAGAACGGAGACAGAGTGGTCTTCTACGGCGACAGCATCACCGACCAGCGTCGTTATACGCAAATTGTCGAGACCTATATCGTCACGCGATATCCGAGCCTCAATGTCACGTTTACAAACTCCGGATGGGGCGGCGACACGGTGGAAGGCGGAGCGGGCGGCCCGATCGATGAGCGGCTGAAACGCGATGTGATTCCGTATAAGCCCACCGTGCTTACGATCATGCTCGGAATGAACGACGGCGGCTACAAGGCGGCAACCATCGGTAGCGATGAGAAGTTCTTTGCCGGCTACCGGCACATCGTGGATACCACGCGGTCGGCACTGCCCGGGTTGCGCATCACGGCGATTGAGCCGTCCCCTTACGACGAAGTCACGAGCCCGGCCCAAGTCACGATTGACAATGGGATCAGCTACAACGAGGTTCTGCGCGGTTACGGGAAATGGATTGACAACTACGCGGTTGAGACCGGTCTCGATGTCGCCGATCTCAACACCGGCCTGGTGCAAATGCTCGTCAAGGCCAAACAGCTTGATCCTGAGGGCGCGAAGAAGATCATTCCCGATCACGTTCACCCGGAGTTTGGCGGCGCCATGATCATGGCCGAGGACCTGTTGAAGGCGTGGGGAGCGCCATCTCTGGTCGCCTCTGTCGAAATCGATGCGTCAAGATCGGCGCCCAAAGTGAAAACGGCAGCGGGAGCTATCGTCTCTGACCTATCGACGAGCGAGGGCTTGAAGTGGACGGAACTGGACAGCGCTTTGCCGCTTCCATTCCCCGGGTGGCAGGCGATCTGGTATGGAGGCACACCGGTCAGACTGGCAATCCAAAGCTCGGATATCGCCAACGCCTTAAGCGAAGAACTGCTCAAAGTCACCGGACTCAAGAAGGGAGTCTACTCGCTCCGGATCGACGGTGAGCCATTGAGCGTCTTCAACGATGACGAGCTTGGCAACGGAATCAACCTCTCGCTTATAAGCACGCCAATGACCAGGCAGGCCATGCGGGTCTACGACCTGACGGTGGCACACGGAGACATTCACTATTCCAGATGGCGCTACGTCGGAACATCTCTATCCGAATATAGCTTTACGCAGGTTCCACAAGCGGCTGAGATCCTGGATTCGCTTGAGAATTCGGTCGTGGAAAAACAGCATGAGATGGCGAAGCCTAAGCCCCACACATTCGAACTTGTTCCTATTTCATAGAGTCAGGCGCTGCCCGACGGCCGGAGTTGAATTCATGCGAGGCGCGGCGTGACCGAATCATGCCTTGGCGTTCTTTCAATGGGTCAGGAGGGAGGGCCACCTGTGCTGAGAGGCCGAGCCGCTGTCGTCACCGGTTCTACAAGCGGGATTGGATTGGGCATTGCTCGGGCCCTCGCGGCACAAGGCTGCGCCATCATGCTGAATGGCTTTGGCGATCCCGATGAAATCGAGAAGCTGCGAAGCGATCTCGCCAGAACCTGCGACGTGACGGTGCTCCACAATGGGGCCGACCTTGCTCGGCTGGCGGGGTGCATCGACTTGATTCAGGACGCGGAGAGCCGCCTTGGCAGTGTGGATATTCTCGTCAACAATGCCGGTATTCAGTATGTCGCTCCAATTGAAGATTTTCCCGCAGACCGCTGGGATGCCATCCTGGCCCTGAATCTGACCGCCGCATTTCATACCATAAGGACCGCATTACAGCCGATGCGGCGGCGGGGGTGGGGACGCGTCATTAACATCGCGTCGACACACGGACTCGTCGCTTCTGTTGGTAAGGCGGCTTATGTTGCCTCCAAGCACGGTCTTGTCGGACTGACGAAAGTGGTGGCCCTGGAGACGGCCGGCCAGGGAATCACATGCAACGCGGTCTGTCCCGGTTGGGTGCGCACCCCGATGGTCGAGCGTCAGATCCAGGCAAAAGCCGAAGCGGAGGGCATCGACATGGAACACGCGACAAAGAATCTGCTGCTCGAAAAACAACCCTCCGGAGCGTTCACGACCATCGACCAGATCGGGGCGCTGGCCGCGTTTCTGTGTAGCGAGGCGGCAAGCAACTTGACGGGAGCGAGCATTCCGGTCGATGGAGGCTGGCTCGCGCAGTAACGTCGATGACCGCGCGTCCGCAACCTGGCAATTCCCGACGATTTATTTCTCGTCCTTCCCCACCGCATCGGAACACGAGAAGTTGACCGCATCGTTCGAGTCTCCGGCGCCGTTATAGCGTGCAACTTCGGGATAGGGACAGACCGGCCTTGTCATCCGGGTCACGCCATTTTCGACACGATTTGCAATGATCTTTTCTGGCGGAATTCCCTTCTCGACCCAGGTTTCGATCGATTCAAATGGAGCGATATCGTTCAGGCCCGGACCGCCGGCGCAGTGCGCCATGCCCGGAATCATAAAAAGTCGAAAGAATCCCTGGGTTTCTTCAGTCTTGTTGCGATGATGGCTTGCGGCCTCCTCCGACTGAGCGTTCTCGACACTTTGGTAGTAGTTGATCGACTCCAGTGAAGGAACAATCACATCCGCCCAGCCGTGGTACACGACCAGTTTGTGACCGTGTGCTTTGAAGGCCTGAAGGTCTGGATCGGTCGCATTCACCATCGGACCCAGCGTGTCGTCGACCGTCTTCACGTCGCGGTTGAAATCGAATGTTCGCCAGTTCCAGTTCGCGCCGAATGTCCACTTGAACAGGGCGGTCATGAAGGGCGGTCCGTCCTTCGGCGCCAAGTCGGGCCAGCTTTGCTCGCTGCCGCGCGTAACCCCTGGATAGATCGGATCGTGCGTCACCGGATTGCGCGGGCCGTCGTAGAACTTTTTGGCAGTCGCGACCTGTTCGGCGGTGAGACAATCGGGTGCGTCGCCCGCCTTGCAAAGAAGCGCCTCTGGATCCCAATGACAGGCTGCCGGGTCAGACAGAAACTTGTCGGACGGCACAGCTTTCTGAGCCGCGCATGCGCCAAGTATCGCGTTCGAAATCAATGCGAGCTTCTCTGCCGGGATATAACTTCCCGGCTTATCTTCCGCGGCTGCATAATCCCAGATGAAGCCCATGTGCAGGCGGGTGCGATTATTGGCCGGTCCTCCTGCGACAATCCCGTCGTAGTCATCCGGGAAACGCTGCGCCTCAACGAGTCCCTGCTGCCCGCCGGTCGAGCAGCCAAAGAAATACGAGAATCGAGGCTCCTTCCCGTAAAAGGCCCGAATCATTTGCTTTGCGGCGACTGTCATTTCATGCGTCGATCGCGAGCCCCAATCCCTCCACCTCTCCGGATGTCCGACCAGAGCATCGGCATCCTGCCCCGGCAATTGGGAAGTACCCATATCTGTGTTGGCCACGGCAAAACCGCCGCGTATGCCGTCAGCCAGGCGCTGGAACGCAATTCCACCTGCGTAACCGCCGTTGCCCGTTCCCTGGAACTTGCCGTTCCAACCCGCAGCCGGCATCCAGACTTCGATCCTGATGCTGGAGTCGCTGGAAGGCTTCAGCGTTGCGGCAACGCGGCAGAACGCAGGGAGATTGTTCAACGGCTCGGGAGTGAGCCCGGTAACTGTTCCTTCTGGCTCAGCGACAGCCATCGTGATCCTGCCATCCGCCAGCGGTAAACCGGCGAGGCTCTCACAACTTGAGGCCACGGCACGAGAACAAAAACCAACACTGAAAAGAGCAAAAAAGACGAGTGACTTCATCTGTGCCTCGCAGGGCGGGATCATCCACTTCACTCTACATGAACCATTGCATTGGAATTGATGGTAACCCGCAACCGGGCGGACAAGTATCCCCGGCCACCATGATTCGCGGCCGCAGGGCTCCTGAGGATAGAAGCTGTGCGTCCCCAGGCCCTACTCAAGCGCTTTCCCAAGGACACCGGCAAATCGTTGCAGTTCGGCAAATGTTTAGATGTTTCGCGCCAATAGCGAAGCGCGATAAGACAAAAAGCCCGGCGGCTGCCGGGCTCTTCGCTTTGTGAACTCAACTTCTCAATTAAAGCTTTTCGTAGAAATCACAAGCCGAGCAGGAGATATAGACTCCGCCGGGCACGCCGCGCTCGCGGTCCTTCACGCGCTTGACGATGCGGGTGGGTTTGTGGCACTTGGGACAGTCGGTCGACTTCGTCGTGTCCATTTCCTTCTTGCGGTCGCCTGTTTTCGCAATCTTCGCCATCGATCGGGTGTTTCTCCTTGGTGAGTTGTCTCTGCGCACATACGCACAAAAGCTGCGAACGGCTTCGACGGCGCGGTCGGTTGTCTGCCCCAAATCGCAAGCAGGAAGCCGGACTCGCTGGTGTAAGTCTACATGAGGCGCGGGTTAGCTCAAAGGCGGGCAAGTTTTCGGTAGCGGGCCAATTTAGCGTTCCAGTGTCCAATGCGGTCGGCTCTTATGCCGGCTCACTCCGCTGGGGATGCGAACTGGCTGGAGGGCGCCGGCGAGGGGCTGGGCTGGCTTCCGGCTGCCGGCGGAGACGCAGCGGGCGGCTGGTCATCGGGGTTGGCGCCCGGCTGAGCAGCGGGTTGATCATCGGGCCGCGGCTTGGGGAACTGCACCGGCCGCATTTGCCCGGCGCTGCCATTCATCGTCGGCTCCGTCGCTTCGCCAGGATTTTTCAGGCTGGGCGGCGGAGCAGGAGCCTGCTTGTTGGGATCGCGCTCGGCGTCGCCCTCCTCGATGGTGCGGGTGTTCGATTTCTCGGCAATCACCGGGGTTCCGTCTGTGCGCATCATCCCGTCGACCACATCCTGGTTGAAAACCTCCATGGGCTGACCCAGTTTGGCAATCTCCACGCGGATCACCCGATTGCCGTTGATACGGACAAAGTCCACGTCCTGGGGAGGCTGGCCGTAGACCCACTCCTCAAAGGGCATCTGGCCGTCCATTTCGCGGGTCTTGGTCTGGGGCTGGCCCTTGGCGAAGAGCACCATGTCGGTGCTCATGCCCACCAGCACCTGGTGATTGAGGATCGCCTCTTTCAGCTTGGGCGGCAGCGTATCGGTAAAGGCCTGGATCGGCGTCTTCACGTCAAAGGAGATCAGCGGCGCCAGCAGTGCCTTGACCTGGGTGCCGGTCATGTCGGGAAGGTGACCCTTGAAGTCGAGCGTGAGGCGGGCTCCGGTCGGGTCCTGCTCGTCGCCCTGCACGACGGGCGATGTCCCCATCCCGCCGCCGATTTCGATATGGCGCAGGATTCGGTGCTTCAGGTCGGGACCGCCGTTTAGCTCGAAGATGATCTTGTCGTGCTCGATTTTCACATCGGTCATCACCACGCGGTCGCCGGGCTTGGCGCAAACCCCCTCGCTGACCGCCATGTTCAGATAGCCTTCTCCAGCCGGCTCAAGCTTGCCGTTGGCCACCAGCGTCAGGCCCTTGTGACCTCGCGGAAAGGGGCGCATGGCGAAACCCTGCTCGGACTGGAGGGTGCGGATCAGCTCAATCCGGGTCTTGGCGTTGAGCGCTTCTTTGGGCAGATCGACGTGAGTGGGTTGAATCTGGGCGAAACGGCGATCGACAGGGCCATTCGCCGTGGCAGTGCCTTTGCCGCTGGTGTCGATGGTGATCACCTGACCAGCGGTGGGCAGGGATTGAAGCAAGGTTGCCAGCGCGAAGCAAGCTGCGCAGCCGCCCGCGAATCGCACCGTGCGGGTGGAATGAACAAAGCCGGCGGCGTTCAGCAGCGCGGACGGGGACTTCCGGGGAAGGATTGACCAAGCCATGGGAACCTCCCATGTACAGGTTAAGCATTACGCAAAACGCGGGCCGATACAAGCGAAAAGCGGTCCACTTGGAGAAAGGGCGGCTTAAGATCCCGGAGAGCGGGACCGGAACCCTTCTTCTCAGAGATGCGGGCAGGCGGCAAGGGGTCTACTACAGAGTGCGATCCGGGGAGGGATCGCTTGTGGGGGCGACCGTCGCGACCGGCGTGGCCGGACCGATCTGAACCAGAACCGGAGCAGCGACCGGAGCAGCCGGCTCGGCCTGTCGTGTTGCGGCCTCGTGCTGGGCGCGGGCGGCCGCGTCCAGATCCACAGGAATGCCTGCCGGAACAATCACCGGGGCGTTGTACTTGTAATCCAGGTCACGGGTGAGCCGGTAGACCACCGGAAGTGCAATGAGCAGCACCAGGAAGGTGATCCATGAACCTTCGGCGCCGAACCCTCCGCCGGTGATCCAGAAGGGCCCCATCGGATCGCCCTGGACCACCGCAGAGTGGTTGCCGATTCCGCTGACGGCCAGTCCGAACAGCAGGGCGCGGCTGGCCTTCCAGCCGAAGTTGAGTCCCCAACTGAGCCATAGGGCACGGCTGCGCAGATAGGCCAGTGAGAGCACCAGACCGAGCGCTACTGCTACGGCGAAGCTGGCATGGCTGGAACCGGGAATCATGGCCTGGACCAGGGCGTAGTAGAGCGCAAAGCCGATAGAGCCCCCGACTGGCCCCACCGACCGCACAAAGCGCTGGAACCCGTAACCGCGGAAGGCGATCTCCTCGGCGACGGTAAGGAGCGCGAAAAACGCCGCGTCGGCTGCAAGCCAGCGCCAGGCACTGGGCTGGAAGGCGACAGCGATTCCACCCGCGACCAGCATCGGCAGCACGCAGACCAGGGCCAGCGCCCATCCCAGCGCCAGTCCCGTGCCCGCCTCACGAGTAAATCCCGCGCGGCGCGGAAAGCCCTGATTGCTGATCGGCTTCAGCTCGCGATCGAGCCAGAAACCAAGCGAAGCATAGCCCAGGAGCAGGAGCAGAACCAGGAAGGTCTGTTCGGCCAGATCGGACCATTGGGGCGCGACCAGCCCCAGCGCGGCGCGGTGAGCCAGGGCGCGGGCGAAAAAGAAGTAGAAGACGGCGACCAGGAACTCGGTGTAGGCGCGCAGCCGGCGTGGGGCAGCTTTCGGCTCAATCATCGGATGTCTCCGGTGAGGCGCGGTCTGTGCGCTTCGACTTGCGGGTTTAGTTTGCTCATCCGTGGATTCAGACGTATTGCGGGAAAAAAGGACCGCCTATTTGACAGCCTTCGGTGCAGGACTGGATATTCTGCTTCGGGCCTGACAGGACAAAAGGGCGATCAGGCGGATATGTTGATTCTCATAGAGTTGTAGAACACTTTTGAGTCCGGCTCTCACCTTACCCCCAACATGCTCTCCACGGATTGACGCGGAACAATAGTGTTGGGGGAAAGTGGCCAAAGCGAAATTAAGGTTGTTGAAGAACGTGAAGCTCGACCACCAAAGCAAAACAAAGCGGAAATTCTGCCCGTGGCCGTAACCAAGGGCAAGTATAAGCTGGGCCACGTCCTGGTTAGCAAGCGGGAAGAGAAACATCCAGAGGGTTACTTCTATCTCGATTACCCCGTGGGCCGTACCCGTAAGTGTCTCACGGTTCTGGCCGTTCTGAAACCGGCGGGCTGCGAGGGGCTCATCCGCAGCACCTATGCTGGCGAGACCGACCAAGTTACCTGCATCGGAAAAGTGATGCTGCGCCAACGGCTCAATTCGAGACCAGCCGTCAACTGCGGCGTCGATGCGCACGAACTTCCAGGTCCGCTTTAGTGTTTCCGGCACATACGGTAGCAGAAGATTTTCGCTCGCATCTGGGCGCAGGTTAGTAACCTAAGAAACGCAATTGATCTGAAAGTCGCCAGCGCAATGCGCCACAAGAAACGAAGGCTCAAATTCCTCGCGCAGATGTACCCGGGCCTCCTGTGAGATTTGCAGGATGCTGGCTCGGCTCTTGCTCATACAAGAGATTCGGGGCCTACGGAAGAGCCCTTTCAAGCCAACTGGGCAGAGACACGAATATCTGCCTGAAGCGCCTAGTCTTCTGTTCCCTGCCGCTCCAAATATTCAACATAACCGAGCAGAGCGCCCCAGTGGTAGAACCGGTCGCTGCTGGTAACGTCGTCACCGCTTCCAGTGTTGGCGTTGTAATTCTCGTGCACATGGCGGTTCGCGGCCCACTCTTTCAAAAAGAGTTCATACGATTTAGCGGCCACGTCGCGGGCGGCTGCCTTGTCGTAGTTGCGCAGGCCCAGGTAGACGAGATAATTCATCGGTCCCCAAATGCGCCCGCGCCAGTAGTTCTGGTCGGCATAGGCGGAATCGTTGCGCGCGATGGAGGGAATCACCCACTCACCCCAGAACTCGACCGGGTTGCGCAGGTGCTTCGCGATCATGGTCCGCGCCTGCTGAGCAGTGGCTGCACCGGCAAGCAGCGGATAGAAGTTGGTGGGTGAGAGGCGGGAGCTGAAATGGTGGGTGTGGAGGTCGAGATTCAGAAACATCCCCGTCTTTTCATCCCACATCGAGAAGAGCGTGGCTTTGTAGCGGACTTCGCGCTCGCGCAGCTCTCGTGCTTCCTCCGTCTTGCCGAGCGCGTCGGCAATTTTAGCCAGAGCGTCGCAGTCTGCAACATACAAGCTCATCAAGCCCACGTCGGCAAACTCGAGCATGTGCGTTGAGCGATCATAAGCGGCCGTATCGTACATGGGGCTGTTGTCGAGACCCGATTCGAGAATCGCTCCGCCGCGCGTGCCACTTCCGCCGTCGTCGGGATTCTGCGGCAGGGTTTCATCGTTGCTGCCCCAGGCGAGGTAACCATTCGTGTCGCGATGCCCGGCCCACCAGCGGTTCCAGCGCATCAACGGCTCGAAGGCGTCAGCAATGAACCACCGATCGTGAAACTTCTCATACAGGCCCAGGACGGTGATGGACCCGACAGGAGGCTCGGATCGATCGAAGCTCTTCCATCCGCCCGCTCTGTCATAGTTGGGCACGAATCCCTGCGGGGTTTCCTCATTCAGAATCTCCATTGCATTGGCATAAGCAAGATCCTTGTCGCCGATCGACGCGAGGGTCGAAGCGAAGAACGTGTCCCAGTCAAAGAGCACATAGCCGCCCCAACTCACGCTCCATATTCGACTCACCGGGGAGATGACGCGGTTCTTCGAGGGGTCGTAGATGGTATCCCAGCCGAGGGTGGTTTCGATGGCATCGACGAGCGGCGCATTGTTGCCGGCCGCCTGAGTCGATTTTTCATAGACGGCCCGCTGCGCGTCGACGGCCGCCTCAATTTCTTCGAGCGTCCGGCGGCGGCCGGTGGTGATTCCGACCGCACGGGTGAATCGAGGAGAGAAATAGGGTCCACCGATCGCTATGTCCGGAGGCGGAGCCGACTGTATCGCAATCGGGTTGATACCCGCGACGCTCTGTTGCAAGGGTTCACACGTGCAATAGACCGGGATTGCTCCGGCTGGCCCATGAGTTTCTATAAAATCGGGGGCGCGCCCTACCGTGCCTTCACGGTTCCATAGAAAATCGACCCAGAAAACGATGTTGGCCGCAAGGGTTGGATCCTGGCTCGTCATTTCGGGCGTGGCCAGAATCACCTCGTCGGCGCCGGCATGCGCGGTCTCAAATCTCCACTTGTGACCCGCCCACTCGATGTCGAGACTTGTATAGCTGCCGTCCCAGCCATGAGGGCCGGGCGTAACGCGCGCCGCACTCTTGTCGAGCTGGCCCACGAATGCGTCCCTCAGAAAACGGTCGCCAAATTCGCCCGTGTTGTTTTTCAGACCGGCGTGAATGGCCAGCCCTTCCGGGAGCAGGACCTCAGTCATCATGCTGTTGGTGTCCCAGGTATTCCATCCTTGTGAGAGCCGTTGTTGGACGGACGCGTATCCACCTTGCGACGCAGAAGCGAGGCCGGCCGCAGCGTCGGGGCGAGGAGGCTGTGCCGACATGCTTGCGGAGAACAGCAGCATTGCAGCAATGACGACGGTGCGCCCAAAATCCATCTCATTGGAGATGTTCATTCGAACTCCCGGATTGGATGGCGGTCCATCTTTCCCTTGCTAAGCGCACGGTTTTTCATCTTGATTTTGTCGGCGCCACGCGATAATGATCCAGCACGTTCATTATCGGTCACTTTGAACCGGTTCTTGAAGTCATAACCGTACAGTTGGCCCGGCCGCGTGACGAACCTGCAGTTCAGACTCTGCCGCTGACAACACTCCACGGTTGCAAGACCACCAACAGGAGAGCATATGGCCCTGCACAACACTTGCGAACTGAAAGCCGAGCCGACGAGCGCGATCGAGTCGGACGTTCTGAATGACAAAGCCCAAACTTACATATTCCCGGAAATTGCGCGCGATCCGCAAGCGGTCTACCAAACCATCCACGATCAACTCGTCCTCGACGGGAACTCCCAGCACAACCTGGCTACGTTCTGCACCACATGGATCGAGACCGAAGTCAAGCAGCTCATGGACGAGTCAGCCGACAAGAACATGATTGACAAGGATGAATATCCGAAGACTGCGGCCATCGAAGAGCGCTGCATACACATGCTTGCCGATCTTTGGAACTCGCCCGAGGCAGCGAGCACGATCGGCTGTTCCACGACCGGTTCCAGCGAAGCGGCAATGCTGGGAGGGCTGGCGTTGAAGTGGAAGTGGCGCAAGCAGCGGCGGGCACAGGGCAAAGCTATCGAATCGCCCAACCTGGTCATGGGCCCGGTGCAGGTGTGCTGGCACAAGTTCTGCCGCTATTTCGATGTGGAAATTCGCGAAGTTCCCATGGAAGGCGACCGCCTGCTTCTGACACCGGAAGAAGTGCTGAAGCGCTGCAATGAGAACACCATCGGTGTGGTCGTCACCCTTGGGGTGACCTTCACGTTGCAATTCGAACCGGTGCACGCGATCAGCATGGCCCTCGATCAGCTTCAGGCAGAGAAGGGTCTCGATATTCCCATCCACGTTGACGGGGCGAGTGGTGCGTTCCTTGCTCCGTTCCTTGAGCCGGATCTGCTGTGGGATTTTCGTTTGCCGCGCGTTAAATCCATCAATGCTTCGGGGCACAAGTTCGGTCTGGCGCCTCTCGGCGTGGGCTGGGCGTTATGGCGCGAGAAGCACGACCTTCCTGAAGAACTGATCTTCGACGTGAACTACCTGGGCGGAAACATGCCCACCTTTGCCCTCAACTTTTCACGGCCAGGCGGTGAAATTATCTGCCAGTATTATAATTTCCTGCGCCTGGGCAAGCATGGCTACCGCGAGATTCAGGCAGAGTGTTCTGCTATAGGAAAATATCTCGCCGGCAAGGTCGCGGAACTTGGGCCGTTCGAAATCATCTATGACGGAAATGGAGGCATCCCGGGACTGTGCTGGAAACTGAAAGACCCTTCATCGTCTTCGTTTACCCTCTACGAGATAGCGGATCGGTTGCGCGAGCGCGGTTGGCTTGTTCCTGCATATTCCATGCCTCCCAACCGCGAAGACCTGGTCATCCAGCGAATCCTGATCCGTCACGGCTTCACGCGTGAAATGGCTGAGGAGCTCCTGAAGGAATTGGAGTGCGCCATCGAGTATCTGCTGAATCCACAGGAGCGGTCTCGACGAGAGGATGCATCACCCGCCTCCAACAACCATTCGGGCAGGTAACAGAAACATTGCAAACGCCCTTGGGGGCAAGGAGCTGTGGCAGTTCGGAGAGGAAGGAGCCGGCCGTTGCGCCCGCGTAAGGCTGAGTTGACCGTGGAACCGAACGATCCCAGCGAAAAGACGACCCTTGCCCATGCCGGCAAGCCGAAACAGGAGAAGCCAGACCCCGCCCGGTCACCAGTCCAATCCTAAGGCTGAACAGAGAAGGAGCGTCTGTCGATAGGACGAATGGGCCACTGCCGATCAAGGATATGCCGCGGGTGAAGAGTGCGTTCAAGGTACTCGATATCCCGGAGGTTGCAAAGCTGTTGAGCCCTTGATGGAAGTGGGTGGAAGCCAATGGAAATTTCAGTTCAAGCCGTCTGCACATCTGAGCGAACACATACCGCTGCATCTGGCCGACTTTGTTCGGTGGCTCGTCAGCCGATTCTGGATCTGCGCGGCCGCGTGCATGCTTACGAGTTGCTATTTCGAGAAGGGACGGAGCCGGACAGAAACGAGGAGCCATTCTCTCGCACGATGGTAAAGGCGGCGGCGTTCTTCGGTCTTCACAAGCCCAGCGAGTTGAAGAAGCTAACCGGGAAACTCACGGCCTTTGTGAGCTGTCCCTTGCGGGAGTTGAACGATCAGCTAGTGCAGGCGCTGCCCTCGACCCTCACGGTTCTGGAGATAGTGCCGTCTCCCGAAATCTCGCCCGATCTGATTGCCGCGTGCCAGCAGTTAAAGGTCATGGGTTTTCGGTTCGCGCTGGATGACTACAGAGGCCAACCAGAATTCAAGCCGCTGGTCGAATTGGCAGACTACATCAAGGTGGACTTTGCTCGGACCCAACCAGCGGAACGACGGCGAATGATTGAGCAAATGCATGGCAACACCGCCGCCATGCTGGCCAAGAGTGTCAACACCCAAGCGGACTACTCCAAGGCGCATGAAGAGGGATTTGTGCTCTTTGAGGGATACTACTTCTGCCATTCCGTGCCGATGAGGAACCGCAGGCCCCCCGTTAACCAGCTGTTACGGATCGATCTTCTGAAAGCGTTGCAACAGAATCCCCTGGATCTACGCAACGTTAGCCAAATCGTGAAGCGCGACGGTCCTATCACCTACCAGTTGCTTCGGCTTGTCAACTCGCCGATCTGGGCGATGCGCCAGGCGGTGGACTCGATCGAAGTGGCACTCCTGGCTGTGGGTGACGACGCCTTTCGTCGCATTGCCATGATGGCGATCGCGAGTGAATTCAATGGCTCTCAGCCCCCCGAACTCTTGTGCATGGCGATGGTGCGCGGACGATTTTGCGAGCAGGCCGGGCTCAAGCGAGACTTGGAACCATTCGAACAATATCTGCTGGGGTTGTTGAGCCTCTTGCCAGCTATGCAGGGCCAGTCGATGAACGACCTGGCTCCGGCGCTGCCGCTCGACGACAAAATTCGCGAGGCGCTTATGGGAAAAAAGAACCCGGAGCGTATCCTGCTCGGATGGCTTGAGAGCTGCGAGCGCGGCGACTGGGAAGGGTGCGACGCAGCGACCCACACCGATAACTTGAACCAGCAAGAGCTGGCGAAGATCTACGTGGATGCGGTGGCGTGGGCCGAAGCTGCTCTACATTCAGCTGCCTAGAACTACCGGTGCCGAGGTACGGCATTTGTTCTTCGGATGCGGCTCCTGCTGCGAGGTGCCAGGTGGCATTGACTCGGACAGGTACGAAGCCAGCGAGAGAAACAGTCTGACTCGGAGCTCCATCGGCGAGCGCATCCCGAGCCGCGGATGAGCAGCTATCCGCGGCAGATCGCCTCGCTGCTACAACTCGATGCTCACCGGCCAGGTCTTCCAAATCTCGGCACAATAATCCCGGATTGAGCGGTCCGAAGAGAACTTGCCGATTCGCGCCACGTTGAGGATGGACATGCGGGTCCAATCTTCCTGGTTCCTGAAAGCCAAGCTCACCGTGTCTTGGCAATCGATGTAGGACTGATAGTCGGCGAGAAGCATATAGTCGTCGTTGGTCAGTAAAGAGTTGACGAGAGGCTGGAACAACTCTCTGTCGCCGCGGGAAAACTCACCGCTGGTCATTGAATCGATCACTTCGCGCAGGTTCGCATTCGAGTCGTAGACCGTGAGCGGATTGTAGCCCTCGCGCCTGCGCTTTTCGACCTCGGTTGCAGTAAGCCCGAACAGGAAGAAGTTATCCGCCCCCACCTCGTCGCGGATCTCGACGTTCGCGCCATCCAGCGTTCCGATCGTGAGCGCCCCATTCATGGCAAACTTCATGTTTCCTGTTCCAGAAGCTTCCTTGCCGGCCAGAGAAATCTGTTCGGAGAGATCGGCCGCCGGATACACCCTCTGACCCAGCTTTACGCTGTAGTCAGGCAGGAAGACAACCTTCAGCCTTCCCTTTACGATCGGATCCGTATTGATAGCTTCTCCAACAGAGTGGATCAACTTGATGATCAGCTTCGCCATGTGATATCCGGGCGCAGCCTTGCCGCCAAAGATGAATGTCCGCGGCACCAGCTCGGCGTTCGGATCGTGCTGGAGCCGCTTCAACAAGGTTAGAATGTGGAGAACCTGCAAGTGCTGACGTTTGTACTCATGCAGCCGCTTGACCAGCACATCAAACATCGAGTCGGGGTCGGCGGTAATTCCCAAACGGTCGTGGATGTACGCCGCGAGCTGAACCTTATTGTCCCGCTTGATCGCTCTCCATTCCTTGCAGAACTCCGCATCTGCAATCATGGGTTCCAACCGGCGCAACTTCTCAATATCGCGAACCCACGCCGGGCCAACCCGTGCCGTGAGCAGTTCCGCTAGACGCGGATTGCTCAACACCATCCAGCGGCGCGGTGTCACGCCGTTTGTTTTGTTTGAGAATTTCTCCGGACTGAGCGCATAAAAATCGCTGAGCACATTCGTCTTCAATAGCTCGGTGTGCAAGGCTGCCACGCCATTGATCGCATGACTTCCGAGCGAGGCCAAATGCGCCATGCGTACCGATTTCTCGCCGTTGCTCCCGTTTTCATTGATCAGGGAGAGTCGCTGCACACGCCCCTCGTCGCCTGGAAACTTCTCTCGAACATCGATCAGGTGCCGCCGGTTGATCTCTTCAACGATCTGCAGGTGGCGTGGCAGAAGCGAACCGAATAAGGTGCGAGACCATTGCTCCAGGGCCTCGGGCAGAAGGGTATGGTTGGTATAGGACATGGTATGTTGAGTGACATGCCAGGCGGCGTCCCACTCCATGGAATGCTCGTCCACCAACAGCCGCATCATCTCCGCCACCGCGATTGCGGGATGCGTGTCGTTCATCTGAATGGCGAAGTTCCGATGCAGCTCTGCCAATGGTCGATTTTGCGAAGCTTGAATATCGAGGATGTGCTGCAGACTGCACGAGACGAAGAAGAACTGTTGCGCCAGCCGCAATTCCTTGCCCTGAACAACTTCATCATTCGGGTAAAGAATCTTTGAAATGTTTTCCGACGACACCTTGTCGGCAACAGCGCCCACAAAATCCCCGTGATTGAAAGTCTCAAAGTCGAAGCTCTCGATGGCCTGCGCCGCCCATAAGCGCATGGTGTTCACGGTGTTGGTCCGGTAACCCAGAATCGGCGTATCATGAGGAACGCCGCGCAACACCTTATTCGGAATCCACCTCACTCGCGACAGTCCCTCAGCTTCGGTGAAGGTTTCGGTGCGCCCTCCCAGCTTAACCTCAAACCCGTCCTCGGGGCGCTCCAACGCCCAGGGATTTCCAAGGCGCAACCAGTTGTCGGTAGATTCCACCTGCCATCCGTCGCGAATCTGCTGATCGAAGATTCCGTATTCATATCGGATGCCGTAACCGATCGCGGGAATATCCAGGGTCGCAAGGGAGTCCATGAAGCAGGAGGCAAGCCGGCCCAGGCCGCCATTGCCCAGGCCCGGCTCTTCTTCCTGCTCGATCAGAACATTCAGGTCAATGCCCAGTTGCCGCATTGCCTGCTCAGTGACGTCATAGATTCCCAGGTTGATCAGGTTGTTCGCAAGATGGGGACCGGTCAGAAACTCCGCCGACAAATAACAGACCACACGCACATCTTGCGCCTGGTAGTTCTTGAGCGTCGATATCCAGCGCTCAACTATTCGGTCGCGCACCGTGTGTGCGAGAGCCAGATAGAGGTCGTTCACTGTTGCCCTCTCGACAGATCTACCCTGCACAAAGAACAGATTATCCAGAAAGGACTGAGCCAGGGCTTCGACGCCAAGCGCCGTTCTCTGACCTTTTTGCGATTCCGACTGCGGCAGCATTGCACCGAGACCTTCTAACATCGTTGCTCTCACTTCCTGCTGAAAATGGTGGGCGACTTCTGGCTCCAAATCTGACGTAGATGGGATCTCAAATGGTGAGGGTTAAATTCGCGATTCCCGGCCCGATTCTGTCGAAGACAATCAACAGTTTGAACCTGCGTCGGCTTCCAAGCCCGGGACATCAAGCACGTAAATAATCGAACCGCGCTGTTCGATGAGTCGATGCTTCTTGAATCCGCTGTGTGTGCGACTAGTTGTTATCGATCTTCGAATTCGTGGGAGGGAATCTCGACGTAACGCCGGGCTTTTCGGGCTTGCACGCCGTTCTAAATGAGCCCTGAGCGTATCCTCCACAAGCGAGTCGATATTCGCGGTGAGTTCTACGATTTCGGATTCTGTTTATGATGAACTGCCTGCCCGCGGGGTCGCGTTTCGGGCATCATGTCCGAGGAGAGAGAGAGCCGCCAACTTTCGTTTGTCCGATGGCTCTCTCGCCTTGCGATGTTTCCAGCCAGAGTTCGGCCACACGCCGCGGACTAGGCTGTTGAATTCCCCGAAGTCTATCTCCCCCTCAATGGAGCCAGCGGCCAGGATCAGCTGCAGAGGCGAAGCGAGGGCGATCTTTGGTTTTCGCATCCGATCTTTGCCTATCCGACAAAACTGGACATGGCTTACGCCAGTTGTAAATCCACCTCATTTGCTATCACCATCACGTCGAGAAAAAGAACCCCGAGGTCTAGCCGCTGTACATTTTTGCGCAGAGTATCGAAAATGGAAACTGGCAGCATGCGGGACTCTTCGACAAGCACGGCGGTAGAGCAGCCCTCCTTGCGCCGGGTCAGTCCGTGTTCATGGGCTGACTTCGAAGGCTTGCCTTTGGTGCCAAGGGAGAGTGGAAAGCGTAAACGGTGCACCAACTCCCTGTACAACTGAGGCAGGTGGCAGGAACGGGTCTTATCATCCAGCTCGATCGATGAGAGGTTCTCGTCCGCGCCGACGCGTTCAAGCCATTCCTCAATGGTCAATTCTGTTTGCTGGTCTAGAACTGTGGCCACAGAGTCCACAACTTGAGCGGTGAGCCCGTTCCCGTCGAAGGCTCTCTGTTTGTATTCATCGATCTCCTCATATTCCGACGACTCAGAGATGGTCTGGTGCATTCACCGAAGCCTCATCTGTTCGCTTATTGGCCGAGTATCCGACGGCGACTCCATCCTTGTCTGTTCACTTTCGCTCACCGTACCGCGATCATCGTAATCGGACCCATCGTGGGCCGCCTCGCGATTCATGGCCATGTATGAGATTTTCGTCCCCTGGGTCGAGAACAACTGTTCGGTTACGATCACACTGTTGGCAGACACTATGCTCCGGCCGCGGCATTAGTTATCGTCTACCTCGTTCTGCACGGAGCGCAGGTCGGTGGTCTGTTTATGAGCCTGCTCCACAGCTGCCAGTGGTGGGCCAACTCCTTCGACTACCTGATCGAGACTCTGGCGCGCCCCGATCCCGCCTAGCGTTACGATGAATCCCTGATGGCCGAAAAGGACACTCCGCGCCCATGCACGGGGAGGCTCTTGAAATGCCCATAAAACAGGGGGCCGGCTTCAGGAAACCCGGTAGGGTATCTCTCCGCGTAGCAGGGATGCGGGAGCAACCCTCCGCTCATAATGATGGGAATCTGCAATCGACTAATTGCGCGGTTCCTTGTTGAGATAGCCGTGCTCCATCTGCCCTGCTAAGCGCCTGCGAGGCGTTGGAGGAGTGCGTTTGGAATCTGGTCCAAGGGGAGAACCTGATCGACGGCGTTAAGCAGGATCGCCTCTCGCGGCATACCGAAAACGACACATGTCGACTCATCCTGCGCGATATTGAAGGCTGCTGCCTGCTTCATCTCAAGCATGCCTCGCGCGCCATCGGCCCCCATTCCCGTCAGCAAAACGCCGAGAGCGTTCTTCCCCATGTTGCGCGCGCAGGAGGAGAACAAGACGTCTACCGACGGCATATGGCGATTGACCCGCTCGCCTCTGTAGACATGGATGCCATATTCCGTTCCTCTGCGAAGCACGGTCATATGATGTCCGCCAGGGGCAAGCAGAGCGTGTCCCGGGAGAATGCGGTCGCCGTCCTTCGCCTCCTGCACCCGTATCTTGCAGAGAGAGTCGAGCCGCTCGGCAAATTGACGCGTGAAGGCTTCCGGCATGTGCTGCACGATAACGATGCCAGGGAAGTCGGCTGGCAGTGGGGATAGCAGGTCTTTGAGAGCCTCTGTTCCGCCGGTTGAGGCGCCGATGGCAACCACTTTGTGGGTCGCTGAAAACTGGTACGTCTTTCCGGTCAACGCGCTCGACGGCGCCTTTGCCACATTAGCGCATCGCACCTTCGCGCGAGCCGCCGCCTTTACCTTGGCTATAATCTCTTCAGCCTGCTCGATGGTGCCGTTGGAAACGTCGAGCCTGGGCTTGGAAACGTAGTCGATGGCGCCTAGGCTGAGCGCGCGGAGCGTCGTATCCGCTCCCTTAGAAGTCAGCGACGAAATCATGATGACCGGCATGGGATGGCCGCGCATCAACTTTTCCAGGAATGTAAGCCCGTCCATACGGGGCATCTCGATATCGAGGGTCAGGACATCCGGATTTAGCGCTATGATCTTCTCTCTCGCGATAAAGGGATCGCCGGCCGTTCCCACAACCGTGAGTTCGGGATCGGAGCTTAGTATCTTGGTGAGCAATTGGCGCATTAACGCCGAATCGTCTACGATTAGCACCTTAAATGGAGTTGCCATTACCTAGGCTGCCTCATGCCAGCCGAAGAACCGTGCTGGAGACCAACTTGCCAACGGTCTATCTGGACCAAAGAAATCACCATCAGAACAGCGTTATGTCGCCGCATGTATTTGCGTCGCCGAGATGCGACCGCCAATAGGAAGCTTCAGCGCTGACGATAAACGGCAGCCGTGATCCGTCCACGGTGTGAACAACGGCCTTGCCGGAGTCTGTGCTGAACCTCAATTGGACTGCCTTGTCTCCCCCCAACCGCTCAGCAACAAGGGGAATTCTTTCGGCGGAGAGAAACCCGCGGACAAACTCTACGTTGTCGTCGCCAATTGTTGCTGTCGCCATCTCTGGCAATACATTGGCACCGCCAAATGCCTTGGCAACAAATCTTCTTCGATCGGCCCCCTGCTTCATAAGCTCATTGATCAGCAGTTCCATTGCGTGGACCCCGAAGCGCGTGCTAGTGTCCTTGCAACTTCCCGGAAGGAGAATATGGTTCATTCCGCCGGCGCGGAGACACGGATCGTGCAGACAGACCGCGACGCACGAACCCAGGAGCGTATGCAAGACTGCAGCCCTTGTACTTGTGGCCACGTCGCCTGTGTAGACGCGTACCAAGTCCTGCAACGGTAGGTCAACCTTCCCCGTCGACCGGATTCGTCGTTGGGCGGGGTGATACGAGACGTTTCTCACAGGGGTCATAGGAGAGCACTGCTTCTTCCCGCCATCGGAATGAACCTAGCGACTGCCGGCACGCATAAGTCCGGCACTCGAGAATCCTCGAAGAATGTTCATGGCTCGATATCACGCAGCCGGTACATGGTTTGATTCAATGGCGCGAGAATGTCACTCAACCATGGAATGTGTTCGGAATTGCCGAGGAATAGGTAACCGCCCGGCTTCAGGTTACGCGCCATCCTACGAAGGAAAACGTCCTGTGTCTCCTGGTTAAAGTAAATGAGCGCATTGCGAAAGAAGATCACGTCGAAGAGGCTATCGAGCGGCCATTGGGTGTCCATGAGATTGATGCGCTTGAATTGGATAATCCCGGCGAGATCCGGCTTCACCTTCATATATCCGTGCATGTCGTCCTTGCCGCGGAGGAAATACTTTCGGTGCAATGGTGTGTTGACAGTTGCCAGCGAATCATTGGGATAGATTCCGCGGACGGCGGTCGCCAGCACCCTCGTATCAATGTCGGACGCGACAACCTCGACCTTCCATGAGCCATGCGGCTTAATCATGCCCGGGCGCCCAATGCGCGTAGTCGCAGCTTGCGAGAGAACTGGAACTGTGACATTGTCTGACGCCTGCAAAGCTTCGAGCAGGGTAATCGCAATCGAGTACGGTTCCTCTCCGGTGGAGCAAGCGGCGCTCCACACACGGATGTTCCTGGGGGAGCCCGGTCCAGACGCAGATTGAATCTGAGGCACCACGGTGTTGGCCAGAAACTCGAAGTGGTGCATCTCGCGAAAGAACGAAGTTTTATTGGTGGTGACGCAGTTGATCAGTTCCAGTATCTCTTCGCTGCTATCCCGGGCCTTCTGAATATACAAGTAATAGTCGGCAAAGTTTGCAAAGCCGTGATGGCGCAGCCGACGCGACAGGCGGGCAGCCAGCATGACCTGTTTGCCGTCATGCAGCCAAATTCCAGTATGCTCGTGGACCAGAGTCCGGAAAAGCCTGAACTCGCGCAACTCCATAGAGTAGAACGATTTTGATATCGATGGTGCTTGCAACTTCTGTCCTCTATTCGAGTACCTTTCAGGTTCTTCCGCATTGAAACGCATGAATCGCTAGGCAGCGATGGACTGCGGCAATGCCAACTCACACTCCGAAAGCAGTTCTTCCAGGTTCAAGGCGACGGTCAGGCGTTCCCGAGATTGGAAAACTCCATTGATGAATCGCGTATCCACGGCTGTGCCGAAGTCGGGCGCTTCACGCATCGCGTCGTTCGCGACCATTAGCACGTCGGACACGGCATCCACGAGCAGTCCAACGGTCTTCTCACCCACCGTGGCAATCACGATGACCGTGAACTTGTTGTATTCCACCGCCGGAAGGTGGAACTTCATCCGCAGGTCGACCACCGGCAACACGGTTCCCCGCAGGTTCATCACCCCGCGAACATGCGGTGGGACGTTAGGAATCGGAGTAATCGGAGCATACCCGCGAATCTCTCGAATCTTGAAGATCTCCAAGCCATATTCCTGGTCGTCGAGCAGGAATGTAAGGAACTGCTGCGACTCCTGAACTTGCTTTGCAATTAATGGTTTCATTGATAATCCTTTCCCGCCTGCCGCGCATCTGCGCGGTGTTGAGTCTTTACCTTCAGTGAGTCACGATGCGATCTTTCATCCGCCGTCTCAGAACTCCTGGAAGCTGGCATCGTTTACGGCTGGCCCGCTTGGAACTGCTATCGCAAGAGCGGGCTCCAGGCTCTTGGGCCGCTTGCCACCGCGGGCGCTCGGACTGGACTTTGCCACCAGGCTGGTTCGAACTGCTTTGGCCGGTGGGCGCACCGCCGATTTCAGGTGGAGCACGGGGCTCGGTCTTGGCGCAGGTTTCACGGGAGCCGCAGCGTGTGGCTGGAATAACTGGCGTTCCCGCTGACTGTTCCCGCTTTGGCTAAGAATGAAGGTGCTTACGAGCTCCATAAGATGCGCGGACTGTTCCGAGAGCGATTGAGCCGTCGCAGAAAGCTCTTCGGTCTGCGCGGAGTTCGACTGCGTCACCTGGTCCATCTGCGTCATCGCGGTGTTCACTTGCTCGATGCCGGTACTCTGTTCTCCACTGGCTGCGGCGATCTCGCCAACAATGTCCGTCACCCGCTTCACCGATCCGACGATGCCTTGCAGCGTCTCGCCAGAGCGGTTCACCAGCTCCGAACCTGCCTCCACCTTTTTCAAGGAATCCTGAATCAGGACCTTGATCTCCTTGGCGGCAACGGCGCTTCTTTGCGCCAGGCTGCGTACTTCGGAGGCCACCACGGCAAAGCCCCGTCCTTCATCGCCGGCCCGCGCGGCTTCCACCGCGGCGTTCACCGCAAGCAGATTGGTCTGGAAGGCGATCTCATCGATCGTCGAGATGATGTCGGAAATCTTGGCAGAGGCAACGTTGATCTCCGCCATGGCCGTGATCGCCCTGGACACGACCTGCTGGCCAACCTCGGCGGAGTCCTTCGAACTGGTGGCAAGCTGGCTGGCCTGGTTGGCATTGTCGGCGCTTTGCCGCACCGCCGCGGTAATCTCTTCCAGGCTGGCCGAAGTCTCCTCCAGGCTGGCTGCCTGCTCCTGTGCGCCGGAAGCGATGGCCTCGGATGCGGCCGCTAATTGCTGCGATGTTGAGGTTGCGTTGGTAGCGCTATCGGCAACTTCCTGCAAGGTTGTATTCAGCTTCTCCACCGCTCTGTTCAGCGACTTGGCCATCATCCCGACTTCATCGCGTGTATCCACATCGAGCACGGTAGTCAAGTCGCCGTCGGCAACCTGGTCAAGGGCAACAACCGCCTTCAAAAGTGGCGCGGTAATGCTGCGTACAACCAAAAGCGTCACCACGACTGCCAGCACAACCGAGAGCAATAGACCGATAAGGGTGCCCTCGATCGTGGCGCTGACCGCATCTCTGACCCGGCGTAGGCCATTCTTCGACCCATTGTTGTTCAGATCTATCACGGCCTGAATTGAGTCGGCCGACTTGTCCGCCGCCGGCGACAGTTGCTCATTGATCATCTTTGCAGCGAGGGCATTAGACTGGGCGTCGCCCTTGCTGCTCACCACCTGGATCTGGTCGGTAGTATCGTGGAATACACCACGATCCTGCTTAGCCTTTTCGTAGAGTTCCTTTTCGCCATCTGCAAAAGGAAGGGCCTCGTAATCCAGAAGCGCTTTATTGTTAAGCTCTTGGTTCACCTTTATTTGACTTACGAGCCGGCTCATCTCTTCAGGACTCGAACTCGCCGCATGCTGACGCATGAGTTCAAGGATGCGATAGATCCGAGTCTGAACGCCGCTCAAGGCGGCGACTGAAGGGACCGTGTTATCTGAAACCTTTACCGTCTCACGGTCAATATTTTGAACCCGGTTGTAGTTGAAGAAACTCATGGCGGCACAGATCAGGATCACTACCGCAAACGCTGCCGAAATCCGAAACCCTATCTTCCAATTGCTCATATACCCCTTCCTTACTGCTCGAAAATCATTTGATATGCCTTGCATTTCGCTTGAGACTCTTGGCGTGAACTGCCCCACATCAGGCGGCGATTACGGTTCGCGTCCCACTGGCCGGAGCCCGGACCGATTGAAGTGCGAATAGATCCATAGACGCGATGGCAGCCACATCGACAATGGGAGCGACGCATCCGTCGCCCAATATGGTTGCGCCCATCAGGCCGTCAATCCTGCGGAAATGCCGCTCCAGACTCTTGACAACGACCTGTTGCTGCCCCAGAAGTTCATCGACAACCAGGCCTACCTTCCGATGGCCCGCTTCCACAATGACCGCAAGTCGGCGGATACTGTTCTCCGCGGCAGAGTGCTCGCTGTTTCGCGTCTCCATGTGCAAGCCAAGGAACCGGGACAGACGCAGCAGCGGAATGGACACTTCGCGGATCACGACGACTTCGCCCTGCTCGGCCACGCGCACAATCTGTTCATCGCGCAAAGGCACGGTCTCGACCACGGAAAGCAGCGGCAACACCAAGGTGCGGTCGCCTACGCGCACCAGCAATCCTTCCAGAATGGCTAGAGTAAGCGGCAACTCGATCGATACCGTTGAACCGCTTCCCTTCTCGCTGGAGAGCGCTACCGTGCCGTGCAGTTGCTGGACATTCCGCTTGACCACGTCCATCCCGACGCCGCGTCCGGACAGTTCGCTGACGGTTTCGCTCGTGGAAAACCCGGGCTCGAAGATCAACATGCGCAACTGCTCGGCGCTCAACGTGGAATCGGGCCCGATCAATCCGCGCTCGATTGCCTTGCTGCGAACCTTTTCCGTATCGATGCCCGCTCCATCGTCGGAAATCTCGATCAGGATTTTGCCTGAGCGGTGGTAGGCTCGCAGCGTAATAACGCCCTCTTCCGGCTTGCCCGCTCCATGGCGGACATCCGCTGCTTCGATGCCGTGGTCGGCGGCATTGCGAACCAGGTGTGTCAACGGGTCGCCGAGCAATTCCAACATGCTCTTGTCGATCTCGGTCTCGGCCCCGACCACCTCCAGACGAAGCTGTTTCCCGGTGGCTTGAGCAATGTCGTAAACCGTGCGGGTGTATCTCTGGAACAGCGTCCCCACGGGCAACATGCGGATTCCCATCACCCGTTCATGCAACTCGCGGGTGTTGCGCTCCATCGCAGCCACTGCCTCTCGGAGTTTGGGCAGGCATGAAGGTTCAAAGTCCTCGACCATTTGCGCGGCCATAACGTGCGCGATGACCAACTCCCCCACCAGATCGATCAGCCGGTCGACTTTGTCGGTCGACACCCGGATGGAACCCGAATCCGCACTGGCCGTGGGTTTCATGGTAGATTGGCGCCGATCCGCCTTGGAAGATTGACGGCGATCCGCAACTGGTGCTTTGCGGCGATCGACAGACACGGACTGAACCCCCGATGCCGACGCTTCTGAGAGATTCGGCGCTACCGTTGAATTCGGAGCCACTGGGGAGCCAGGCTGCGCCAGCGCCTCCGAACAGGAAATTCGAATCTCAGCCAGATGTTCCGCAAATTCGAACACCTCGCGTAACTCAGCTTCCGCGCATACGCTGGCCAGTTCCACCGTCCAACTCAGGTAGCAAAGTGCTGGATCCAGATCGGCTAATGCGGGCAAATCCTCCGTGTGCAGTTGACAGCAACTGACCGTACCCAGCGCGGCAAGGTTGCGCAGCAGCACAATGGGGTTGGTGCCGCTCGCAAACAATTGCCGGTCGGGACGGAATTCCACCTTGTAGAGCACGATCTTCTTTGCATCCTCCACCAACTCAGGGGCCTTTTCAGGCGCGGCTTCCGCGGGGCTAATTTCACTGGGCATGAGTGCCTCAATGCGCGCGTTCAGATCCAGCGCCTCGGCGGGCATTGCAACATCCACGTCCGCAGCAAGCAAACCGCGTAGCACATCCACAGATCGAAGCAGAATGTGGATTACCTCCTCTGTCGCACGCATCTCTAAAGACCGAAGCCGATCCAGGAGATTTTCCAGCGAATGGGTAAAGCGCACCAGGTTCGTCATTCCAAAAGATCCGGCGCCTCCCTTGATTGAGTGCGCCGCGCGGAAGATGCTATTGAGCAACTCGATATCGGCTGGGGCTGACCGCAACTCAAGAAGACCCGTTTCCATGGAGGCGATATGATCCGCGCTCTCCTGGAGAAATGTTTTGCGAAATTGACTGAGGTCGATTTTCATGGCTTTAGGGCAACACCTTGGCAACGGTTTGCAGGAGCTTCTCCGGATCGAACGGCTTGATGAGCCAACCCGTGGCCCCGGCAGCCTTTCCTTCTTCCTTTTTCGCCGCAAGCCCTTCGGTAGTGAGCATCAATATGGGCTTGCTTTTGAAGGCCGACTGTTTGCGCACGTTCTGAATCAGGGTGATGCCGTCCATCACGGGCATATTCAGGTCGGTAATGATGAGGTCCACCTTCACGCCCGTGAGCTTGTTCAGCGCATCCGCCCCGTGTTGGGCTTCAATCACCTCATAGCCGCCCTGCCGCAGCGTATAGCCGACCATTTGCCGCATGGATACCGAGTCGTCGACAATCAATACTCTTCGCACTTTGTCTTCCCTTCCGAGGTTTGCGTCCTTTTGTCTTTCTGCGTTTCGGTCAAAACAATTCAACATCTCCCGCTGCGGATTCCGCACCGCCAATACCGGCGACCTGCCGCTCCTCGCGCATCGTGTAAGCGCCGAATCCCTTATCCGAAGCGGTATCTGAAGCGGTCACGGCGCCGCATCGGAATTTCAGCCTGGTGTGCAACGTGTCCAGGTCTTCCACGACATGGGCAATTTGTTGGCTGGTCCGATCCTGGAACTGCAGGCCGCGCACCGCGGCTCCAATGTCGTTCGCCAGGAGCGCACCATCGTTCGTCATCGAGCTGAGCATTTGTTTCATCTCGCCATGGGCATGCTGCAATTCTCGAAGCGACTCATCAACCTCGCGTCTTGACTTCTCCACGCGTACAGAGCCTTCCTGGTTCATCCGCTGCAGGTCTTCCACAGCAGACCCTGCGAGATTCCGCAGGTTGGCAATCAGACCGCTCACCTCAGCGGTTACCGCCAGCGATCTCTGCGTCTGGGACGCAACTTCAACCGCAACTACCGAAAACCCGGCTCCGTGAATGCCGGCGTGTGCCGCTTCGATACGCGCATTCAGTGCTAGCATCTTGTTCTCGCCGGCAATCTTTTCCAGATTGACCAGCGACTCAAGGATCATCTTGGAAGTCTCATCGATTTGATGGATTCGGTCGATCGCGCGACGGGAAACCTCGCCCGCTTCCTCTGTCGTATTCAGGATCTTTACGAGAGTGTTTGTGCAATTCTGGATCAGGCCCTCGAACGACTGTTTGCTGGAGGCTCCCTTGCCCTCACTGCTTAGAAAGCCTGTCGTGCGAGACACGGTTGACCTTGCGCGCTCGGCAATCCCTTGAAAGCTGTCGCAGACATCCACGACTGAACTTTCGATTTGCGTCGATGTCTGCTTGAGTTGCGCGCTCATCCGGCTGAGCTGCGGCAGGTACCGGGAAAGTTCGGCTTCCACTTCGGGCGCGTTCGATGCAACTGCAGCCGCGGCGCTCACGGGCGAACTGAACCTAGCCGTGCTTGGTTGTCTCGGGACGACACTAATCATTGCAGCTCCGCTCAGTCATGAAAAACTGATCGGCAACCCCCGCGAATTGAAACCACTTCTGTAGATCCGGGGATGCATGGTCCAACCGGAGATTTTGTCCCCGCCGTTTTTGCTCCAGATCGAGCGCCAGCAGAATCTGCAAAGCACTGGCATCCAGGTGATCGACTCTGTCAAGATTGACGGCCACGTCTCCGCCAACTTCCAAAGCAGCCAACGCCGCTTCAAGCAGGTCTTCGGACGGCATCCAGTCTCTGGAACGCTCGACATCGAACGAAGCGCATCCACACCCCGGCTCCTCTTGCGGCTCGTGTTCTCGTGTCTCTTCATCGAATCCGTCACGTCGGTTTGGTTCGTCAGCTATCATCAGGATCCACCTCGCGCTTGCAGAACTCGACCTGGCGAAGAACTTCAATGAACGAAGAAATATATACTGGCAGGCCCAAGGCAACGTCACTGTTGCGGTCGAGTCTTTCTATCGGTAAAAGGGGACATTATTTTCAATCGGCGGCCAAGCGGCTGAGTCGTCCCACTCCCCAACGCGCCGCCTAGATGTTGAATCGAAACACCTCTACGCGCAGCGGGACTAAAGATGGATGTGATGTTTTCGCGGGTAAAAATCCAATTCCAGGCCTTGGCGATCTCGCCGACAAGTACGGACCGCATAGACTTCAAACAGGATGAGCGATTCCTCGCCACAACCCCGTACCACGACTGAAATCGACTGCCAATATCCTAATCGTGAATTGCGCTTGGGCGGTTCGATGGCAACACGCGAGGGGGAAATGCTTCGGCATTTGAGCGACCTGGTAATCATGAACCGTGACTTGCCTTTGCGTTGGTTCGAGCCGACCCACCCTAAATTGAAAGTCACTCTTGGAGAGGATTCGCTGGTCTCCACTCGATCCAGCGATCAGTGCCTCCGCGGTCACTCGCCCGGAACTCTGCGAGAGCACCATGGCGGTGATGGTTCCAATGGTCGTCTTGCTGCTGACGGGTGTAAACGCGAGCGTGACCGGGCACAAGGAGCCGGCGGCGACGGCATTGCAGCATCGGTTTGCCGTTCAGCAGAGCCGGCAGCCTTGGGGAGATGTTCTTCGCCGGTCGCCCGACTGCTGAGCCTCAGGGCTCCAGTCTGTCCGGCTGCGCATTCAAGGCCTTTCGAATGACTTGCCCACCGGCCCCAGCGGAAGGCAGGTTCTGCCTTCCCTCGATGGTTCCCTAGCCGGAAATCCGCATAGCGCATCGAATTCCGAGTAGCGATCGATGCAAACAGACCGTTGCGAGCTTGAGACTGTGAGGTTGGGAGAAATAGCGGGAAGAGAGGAGGCGCCCATCTTCCCGCTACATTGTGGCTGGGGGAAGCCGAATTCCGTTAAATCAAGTCATCGAAAGAAGTCAAACGTCTTGCGCGAAAGTTCGCCGACTCGGAACCGCTCCGGCTCTGGGAGGCGCGACATACGACCTCACGCCCCGGGGACACGACACTCCGCAAGACAACCGGATCACTCCCTCGATGGTTCTAGGCCGGCGATACAGCCCGAGCTACCGGCATCGCGCGCAGCCCAACCACGGCGGCGCGTTTGCCAGTGTGAGGCCAGCTATTCAAGTTCGTGGGAGGCGTGGATGGCTGTCGAACTAACTCAATGCGTCCACGCCCGCCGCTGGAAGTTGAGACTGGCTCGGGGCATTCACCCGACCGGGAATTGGAGGCATTCCGGCACTCATCAAGGCGGGCCAGCGCCGTTCGCGCCAAGTCACGCAGGCGCATCGGATCGTGTTCAATACCGACAGCCTGACCATCTCCGCCGTCGCTCGCTGCCGGCAACATGTATGCGATTGCGTTGAGCAGGTCGGGGACACGTGTCGGCTTTGACATAGAGCTGTAAACGAGGTGAGCCGGGGGAGATTTCAAAATTTCGCAAAACGCAGCATGTCCGGAGAGAAAAAGGACTCTGCACCCGGGCTGCGCGGCCGTAATCCGGAGCGCGGCATCAATACCATTCATCGTGCCCATTGCTATGTCGGTGAGCAGGAGATCGGGATGGAAGATTGCAGCCGTCTCAACCGCTTCTTCGCCGCTGAATGCGGTTCGAACTTCATAATCGGCATCTTCCAGAATCGCGCTTAATGTCAGAGCGATGGAGCGCTCGTCGTCAACGACGAGAACCCGTGAGCGCCGGGTCTTTGGGTAGTTCATAGCGGCCCCTCTCGTGGAAGAAGATTCCAATTGTTGGTATCTTGGTCTAGATTAACGACGAGTATCCTGCGAGTGCATCAGAGAATGCTGGATTCGTTGTCAACCTTTGAGGAAAAACAGTGTCAGATTGTTCCTACACCGAACTGCGCGCCGAGCTGCGATTCCGCACCGAGAACCGACGTCACGGCCAGCGCCAGCTCTTCAGAGGCCCGGTCTTTCCTTATGTATGCAACTGCCCCGGCGCTCATACAGCGCTTCGCGTATTGGTCTTCCGGATGCACGCTCACCACGATCAGGGGAACTTCGGGATATTCGCGCCTGGCATCGCGCAGCACAGTGAGCCCACGGTGGCCAGGCATGTTGATATCGAGCAACACCAGGTCGAAATGGCGCCCGGCCATTTTCCGTAATGTTTCGTCCCCGTCGCAGGTTTCGCAAGAGACAGTTCCGGGAAATGCATCCAACAATATCTCTTTCAAGCCGCGACGCACCACATCGTGGCCATCCGCAATCAGAACACACAACGCCTTCGCGCTTTCAACAGCGTTTTTGTGCCGCATCACTGCTCATCGTAAAAGAATCGCGCAAGGCGCGGCGTCGGAGAAAACTCGCGCCTGTGTAAATTTTCAAGCGAAATGTTTGTAGGATATTTCTTACTGGTTTCGATCGGTTTAATCGATCAACTGGTGCTGAAGCGCATATCGGGTAAGCTCAGCGTTGCTGTTTGCATTCATCTTTTCCAATATGCGGGCTCGATATGTGCTGACAGTCTTCACGCTCAGATGCAGGGTTTCGGCAATGTCTGTCAAAGCCGTCCCTGCAGCGATCATCCGCATCACTTCGTGTTCGCGGTCTGAGAGCAGTTCGTGCGCGGGCCTGTCGGCCGGCTCGTCGAATTGGTCAAATAGTTTTTCTGCCAGGTGCTGGCTGACATAGCGGCCGCCTGCCAAAATCTTCTTCGCCGCGATCGCCAATTCTTCCGGCGCGCTGTTCTTATTGATGTAAGTAGAGGCCCCGGCGCGCAGGCAGCGCACCGCATATTGATCTTCCGGCTGCATACTGAGAATGATCACCGGGAGTCGAGGATAGGCGCGCTTGATATCCCGCAGCACGTCGAGCCCGCTTCGCCCCGGCATGTTGATGTCGAGAACCACCAGAGCCGCTTCGGATTGCGCCAGATGTGCCAGCACCTGGTCTCCGCTCCCGGCTTCGGAAAAGCGAGCGGCGGGAATTGCATCGGCCAGGATATCCTTGAGGCCGCGCCTTACAACCGCATGGTCATCTGCTATCAAGATGTGCATGTTCCTCGCCATCAACGCTCGCAGCGCGCAAAGGAACACGAGCCGTCACTGTTGTCCCTTTGCCGGGAAGACTCGCTACCTGTACATCTCCCCCGCAGGCTTGAGCACGTTCTTTCATTCCCAGCACGCCCAGAGAGCGCGCCACTTCAGATTCGCGGAAACCCTTTCCGTCATCCTGCACCACCAGCAGAAGATCGTCGCCTTCCTCGCAAAGCGAGGCGCGCACGGTCTTTGCCTCGGCATGCCTGGCCACATTGGTCAGACATTCCTGGAATATCCGAAAAATCGCTGTGGACTGATCCCCATCCAATCGCCACTCAACAGGCGGGAGAGATACGTTCACCCGAACTCCAGTTCGGGATGCGAACTCATTGGCCTGCCATTCAATCGCCGCGGCGAGCCCCAGGTCATCGAGAATCCCGGGACGCAGCCCGCTGCAGATGCGGCGGACCGAGACCACCCCGTCATTTGCCAGACCGATAGCCCTTGAGATTCGATCCTGCAGTTCCTGTTGATCGTGTCGCAGATGTCGCCCCGCCCACGCCATGTCCATCTTGATCGCGGTTAGAATCTGTCCGATCTGGTCATGCAGGTCGCGAGCCACCTTCTTGCGTTCTTCTTCGCGGGCATGCTGCAAGCGCGCCGCCAGAGCCCTCAGTTGCTGGCGCTGAAAGGCCAAGGTCTCGCTTCTGAGGCGATCGGCCTCGGCTTTTCTCCGCTGGGTAATTTCTTCGCTGAAGATGACGATTCCGCCGACTTTGCCTTCGGCGCTGCGCCAGGGGTGAATCTCCCATCGTACCCACTGCTCGGAACCGTCGGCCCTTTCGAAACGATCGCCGTCACTGCTCAGCACCTCTCCAGCCAGTCCCCGGCGGTGCGCCTCCTTCCATCGATCGGGGATCTCCGGAAAAACATCGTAGTGCGAGACACCGCGGAGGTCGCGATCGCCGAGGTGGAAGTCGGCCATCCAGCGTCGGCTCGCGGACAGATAGCGCATCTCGGAGTCGAGCATCGCCAAAGCCGCGGGCGCATGCTCCACAAAGAGCTCCAATATCTTCTCACTCTCCACGAGCGCCTTTTCCGCCCGCTTGCGCTCAGTGATGTCGAGAATGAAGGATATCCCTTCGTCGCGATTGTCCTCGTAGGCCACCGCCGAGAACAGGCCCCAAACCCTTTTTCCATCCTTGCGAACGAATTCTTTTTCGTAGGGAAGGTGAACCCCGGTTTCCCCGATCTGCCTGCGAGCGTCTTCGTCCAGCGGCCAATACTCCGGGGGCGTGATCTGAGACCAGTTCAAAAGCCCGGCGCCAAGATCTTCGCGCGAGTAGCCTGTCATCCGTAGAAACTCGTCGTTGGCGTCCACCACGCCGCCGTCCATTGTCCAGTACAGAATCGCGAACAGGTCCGTTTCATAGAACCGGCGCAGGCGGGTTTCGTTTCGCTTGTACACGGTGATGTCGCGGGTCGTGATGACCGCACCGGCAATCAGGCCGTTTGTATCGCGGATTGGACCGAAGGACGCGCTGCCGATCCACCCTTCCCCAGTGTCCTTGCGTCGTATTTTGTATTCGAAACTTGTCGCCCGCTCGCCCCGTAACGCCCTCCGCGTCACCCACATTGCAGCAGGCATGGGCTCGTCGCTGAGCGTGAAAACGTCGAGGAGGGAAGCAATCTCACCGAAGCTTTTCGAACACTCGTTCTCGCTCTTGAACTTGTAAATCTGTGCGAAGGCTTCGTTGATATGGACGAAATTTCCCTCAGCATCGGTGATGAGCACTCCATCGGCCACGCTATCCATGGCCGCCGCCAGCATTGCCTGGCTGGCTCGCATTGCCTCCTCGGCCTGCTTGCGTTCGGTGATGTTAATGTGTTCGACTACCACCTGCGGAATTCCGTCGCCGGGAAAATGGCTAAGCCGGCACAGGAACCAACGCTTTTCCTCCGGGGTGTGACAGGGATATTCCAGCGAGAACTCCCGGACTGTCCCTTGCAATATGGCTCTGATGCCGGCTGCCACTTTATGGGCATCCTCGGCATCCGCGCCCAATGCTGCTTGGCACACAGCCAGGTAATTTATTGGCTCGGGATCGCTCCCGGACGGCGCATATAGCCGACCGCTTTCCGCGCGCTCCTCTTCTCGATTGGCTTCCCCGAAGTTCTTCCAGGCCTGGTTGACGGCGATAATGGCGCCCGTTTGATCCAGCACGCAAATATTGGAAGAAAGCGCGTCGATGGTGGATTGCAGGAACGCCTGCGACTCGCGGAGCGCATCTTCGGCCTGCTTGCGGGCTGTGATGTCACTGGCGACGCCAAACCATTCCACTATTTGACCATTCGCATCCAGTAGCGGAACTGCGCGCGAGAACGTCCAGCCAATACCGCCGTCCACCCGGACGACCCGGTGTTCCAGTTCGAACACGCTTTTGGCTCGAATGGCCTCGTGAATGATCGCCCATACGCCTGCCTGATCGTCAGCCGGAATGTATCTCTCGACCCAGGCGCCGCTCGCCGCATCGGTGCCGGGGAGAAATTCCCGGCCGACCATGTTCCTCATCTCCCGCCAGTCCGGACTCATGCGATAAACCGCATCTGAAGTCGCCGTGACCAGGGCGTGGAGTCGCCCTTCGCTCTCGCGAAGCGCCTGCACCGCCCGCTCACGCTCGGTGATATCGGTCAGTGTGAGGACGCATCCGGCAAGGGACGTGGAAGACCGCATGGGCGAGGCGCTGACGAGGAGCAGAATCACCCGGCCATCATTGCGCCTCAGACGAACTCGGCGACCGGCAAATCTGTTGCCGGCCAGAGCCTCGGCAACGAAACCGCGTGCCGACACAGTCTCATCGCTGTCCACGCTTTCGAAGCGAACGATCCCATCCAGCGGCTGGTAAAGCGGATTGCAGCCGCACAGCTCTTCAAGAGCCTGGTTGCCGGCGATAACCCTTCCTTCTTCGTCGCAGACTGCGATGGCCTCGGCGGCGCTCTGAAGAATCGCTGTCGCCAGTTGGCCGGCGGCGATCAGCTCATCTCGCGCCTTGCTCTCGGTCAGGTCGGTAACTACCATGCAGCATACAGCGCCCTCGATGGCCACCATTTCGCGGATTGAAACCTGCACGGGAACGCAGCGGCCCTGCGCGGTTCGCAAGTCCACCCCGGTGGTGATCGATTCACCCGACATCGCCTGGTTCTGCAAAGCCTCAAAGATTTGCCCCGTCTCATAGGACAGGTGCCTGGAAACCGGATTCCCGATAATCATTTCCAGCGGAACGCCCAGCACCAGGGAGAGCCGTTCGTTGCAATAGAGCACGGTCCCATCAGCGCCAAGTGTTGCTGCGCCCTCGTTCATGGCCTCAACGAGGGCGCGATAGCCGTACTCCGCATCCTGGAGAGAGAAGACGCGGTCCCCTGCCGGACCGGAAATCACAACCGCATCCACATCGCCTTGCTGGATGGATTGGATCAACTCCAGCGCCTCGGTCCGCTCTCGCTCCGACTCGGCAAGCCTGGCGCGGAGATCGTCAATCTCCCGCATCAAGGCATCGTTCGAGGTCGAGTTCGAGTGCGTTTGCGACAATTCAGCGCTCCAGTTTCAGCCCAATGACAATCCGCTCGGTGTTGGACATGTCGCCCACAAACCTCTGCGGAGGGAAAGGAAGTTCCTTGATCAAGGTAGGAACAGCGATGACCTGGGCGGCTTTGGTTGCGCCAGGCTGTTGATAGATGTCGATGACCTGCAAATCGTAACGGCCGGGCAGGTACTTCTCACAGATGCGGCGCACGTTCCCGATTGCCACGACGGATCTGGAGCTATTGCCGGAGACATACAGGCGAAAAAGATAGTTGGGCTGCGCCAGGTCGGCGACGAGCTTTTCGAACTCGTGCAACGACCTTTCCAACCCGGCTGGTTGATCAGCTTCGGAGGGGACCTGAGTTAAGTTCTCTTCAGATTCTTTGTCCATCGATCCTCCTGTTAAAGTCGAGACCGTCCGGTTCGTGTCATCCGGCAAGGTTCTCTTCCTTCTCAAATACTCGTCCAGCGTGCTGCCGCGCGGAACTGAGCGCCTTCATGTAGTTTTCGCCAAGCACAATTCCGTCATTCGTAAGAATCAGACGCCGCATCTCGTGCGAGTGAGCCATGCCGCGCGACTTGAGAACATAGAAAGCGCAACTCCTGTGTCCCTGGTGCTCGACGTCGCGCAGCAACAACCACGAATCCATGATCGAAGAGATATTCTGGTCGGTGCTCTCGAGTTTCCCGCCGGCCGTCGAAAGGTGCGTAAACATGGACGTGATCTGTCTCATCTTAAGATAGTCAACCAACCGGGTGAACATTGACTTCACGGGCCCGGCGTCTGAAGATGAAATGAAATTGGTTACCGGGTCCATCGCCACTACTCTTGGTTCGACTCTCTTGATGATCTGGTGCATCGAGGCCAGGTGCGCTTCGAGCCCGAGGCTGCTGGGCCGCACGTTGTGGAAGTGCAGGAGACCCTTCTCGACCCAACGCCGCAAATCCAGTCCTATGGAACTCATGTTGCGTATCACCTGGTCGATCGATTCCTCGAAGCCCAGATAAAGCGCCGACTCCCCTCGCCGGCAAGCCGCTTCCAGGAACGTCAAGCACAGACTGGTCTTGCCCGTTCCCGCGGTTCCACTCACCAGGATGCTGCTCCCGCGGAAAAAACCCCTGATGCTCAACATTTCATCGAGGTCTTGAATTCCGGATGGCACCCGCTCGGCAGAGACCGAGTGAGTCAGTCCGACAGATGTGATGGGAAGTACCGTGATGCCGGTCTCGCCCATCAGGAACGGGTACTCGTCGGCCCCATGCAGACTGCCGCGATATTTCACGATGCGCAGGCGCCGTGTGGAAATTTGTTCGGTCACCCGGTGGTCCAGCAGAATCACGCAATCGGCAACGTACTCTTCCAAACCGTAGCGGGTGAGAAGTCCATCGCCGCGCTCGCCCGTCACGATCGCGGTGAGCCCGCGATCCTTGAGCCAGCGGAAGAGGCGGCGCAGTTCGGCACGGATGATGGAGTGATTCGTGAGACCGCCGAAAAGAACTTCGATCGTATCCAGGACCACGCGCTTTGCCTTGATCGTATCCACCGCGTTGCCAAGACGCACGAAAAGGCCTTCCAGATCGTACTCGCCCGACTCCTCGAATTCGCTGCTTTCGATGTAGACATAATCAATGGCGAGTTTGCCATCGCTTTCGAACTTTGCCAGGTCGTAGCCGAAGGAAGCGACGTTTTGATGGAGGTCTTTTTCTGTCTCCTCAAAGGCCATGAAGACGCCCGGTTCGCCGTAGTCGACAATGCCGTGAATAAGGAATTCCATGCCCAGCACGGTCTTGCCGCATCCGGTGTTGCCGCAGACCAGTGTCGTTCGGCCGGTGGGCAAACCACCGTGAGTGATTTCATCAAGGCCGTCGATCCCCGTCGGGGTCTTCGGCAGGACGCTCTTGGCTAGTTCCATCATGTAGCCGCCTTCCAGGAAGTTCAACAAGCACCGCAGTCGGCGAACCGCTCCCAACAGACACAAGAAAGGGAGCCTGCTCGCTCAATGTAAAACACTTCGTTTGCAAGTTTTAACTGACGGAGCGGCAAAAAACAGTGATGCAGATCACCTACTAGAAGTCAATTGACATGAACCGGGTGAGCTGAAGGACTTCTTGATCTATTCCCCGCAGGCTCATAGCGCCAGGTCTACGGTTTGGATATCCACCAGGCCATTGCACCCGTAGATCGCCGCCAGCACCTGCTCCGGGGCATACTTCCGCCTCAACTCGGCCACCTTGTCCGTTCCCGCCCGATAAGCCGGCAGATACATCCTGCCCATCAGCGGATGCCTGCCCCACGCGCCCGACAATTTATCGGCGCGTTCCTGGCTCACCAGGAAATCCCGCCGCAGCGTGGCCGCCACCTCCGTCTGCGGCCTGCCCTCCCCCCAGGTCAGATAAGACGACTGGTTCTTGGCGTCATCCTGCAATAGCGCCAGCAGGACGCCGATCTGCAAGTCCTCGTCCGGCAACTGCTCCACTTCCGTTATCCCGTGCGCGATGAGAATCGCATTGTTGGCGATGCCTTCGAACAGCGTCGCCGCCCGCGTGTTCATGGTCAGCACCGTGGCCTCGAATCCCGCCTTCCCGCGAACATAGAGGTCCTGCAGATAAGCAAATGTGGTTACGTGTCCGGGCACCACCTCGTGACTGACCAGTTGTTCAAACTCCGGATAAGAGATGTGCAGCGAGGCATTGATCTCGTATGCCGCCTCATATTGAGGACTTCCATCCGCGTTTCTCGCCCGGCCGATATAGTTCATCGATCCGGAAAACCACGCGTCCCGGATGGGCAGAAACTCAATGTTGGCGCGGGGCACACGCGCCAGCTCTGGAGGTAGAGACGGCGCCAGGTTCGTTCCGCTGAGTTGATCGAAGTGCGCAATGACTGCGGCTCCCAGCCCGCGCACCGAAGCCATGGGAATGTAGCGGTGTTTGCGCCACCCATCCACGGCCGCAAGCAGCCCGCCGCCGTAGCCGGCCCGTCCCAGCAGGTCGGCAACCCGCTCCCGCTTGGCTTCGGGCTTGGAAGGCTCGGGCGGCTTCCCCGTCGAAGCCTCGACCGCGCGCGCGTAGGGCACCGGATCGCCTTTGCCCAGTGCTTCCATCGCCAGGTCGAACATGGTCTCAAGAGAGATTGCCAGTCCCGCAAGATAAGCTCCGCGCAATCCGCCCATGGCGGCTGCTTCGCCGCTCAGGCCGCCGATCGCGCGCGGCAAATCGACCTCTCGGAGATACTCCTCCGCCGCCTGGCGGTCCACGCTCTTCGCGGCAACCCCGCCGCTGCTCCGCAGTCGCTCAGCCGCGGGGTGCGTATACGCAGCCGGCAGCGGCTCATCGGAAAACCACGAGTCGGCGATAAATCGTCCGGTGCCGGAAGCGCACATCACATCGCCGCCCCACAGCGTATCGATGCCCAGCACCGCATCGGCAACATACTTTCCCGCCTGGTCCATCACGCCTCCCCGGTCCGCTTCAACGATCCGAACCACACATAGATGCAAAGCCCCACAAACAGCAACGCTGAAACCGATTGTGAAATCGGCTCATACGAATAGAACGGCGTCTTGACCAGGCCTTCGCGATAGAAGGGAAAGACCCTCAGCGCCGCGCCTAACACGCCGCCCAGCGCTCCGCCGGCCATCAGTCCCGACGCAATAATCACTCCGCGTTCGCGAATTCTTTTACCCGGCTCGCCGCCGGCGCGCTCCGAGCGCTTGTTCAAGAAGTGCGACAAAAATCCCCCCACCAGCGCCGGCGTATTCAATTCCAGCGGCAGGTACATTCCCAGCGCAAATACCAGGGAAGGCTGCCCAAGCATTTCAAGCACCAGGGTAATCATGGCTCCAATGCCGAACAGAAGATAAGCGACCGGCTGACGGCTCATGAAACCTTCCACCAGTGCCTTCATGATCGAGGCCTGCGGCGAGGCAAGCACAGGCCTCATATCTCCCGCGACGGCTTCGCCGAACTGGAAGGTATGCGCCAGCATCACGATCGTCAATCCCGCCGCCGTAGCCGAAGCAATCACGCCCAGGAACTTTACCTTTTCCTGCGCCGCCGGCGTCGACCCGATCCAGTACCCCGCTTTCAGGTCGGTGATCGTCTGCCCTGAAACCGACAGGGCCGTGCACACCATCCCCGCAATGGCCATCACAAAAAACATACCCGCCGACCCTGCAACCCCAAACCTGAGCAGCACGGCTGAGGAAATGATGATCGTCAGCATGGTCATGCCTGAAACCGGATTGCGGGCCACGGTCGCGATGGCATTGGCGGCCACAGAAGTAAAGAAGAACGAGAACAGCAGCGTCATCGCCAGCCCGACCGCTACCACCGCCCAGGAAAGATGAAACCCACCTAGAAATGCAGCCACGCTGACGGCGCCGATGACGACGCCAAGCAGGATTGCGATCATGGGTATATCGCGGTCGGTTCTTTCCGGCTCTGCTATCTCGCTATGACGAAAGGTGCGGAGCGCAATTCCGAACGATCCGGCCACCACCCTCAGCGATCGTAGAATGCCCACGATGCCGGCCGTGGCAATGGCGCCCACCCCGATAAAACGCGCATAGTTGCGATAGATATCCACCGCGGTCATCTTTGAAACGGGCATAATCGCGGGATAAACCGCGCTGTCGAGGTGATTGCCGATGAACCAGATCAGAGGCACCAGCACCAGGTTTGAAAGCACACCTCCCGCGCACAGAATCATCGAGCTGCGCAGCCCCATCACGTAGCCGAGGCCGAGGATGAACGCGATGGCATCGAATTTGAAGACCATCCGTGCCTTGTCCGCCAGCGAATGCATCAGTGGCACAAACTGAAAATCGACATACTCCTTCCATACCTGAAAGGTGGTCACGAAGAAGTCGTACACCGCGGCGATCAGCGTGGCCTGCAAGAGCAGTCGGGCCTGCGATCCGCCCTTCTCGCCTGTGACCAGCACTTCTGTAATCGCCGTCGCCTCCGGATAGGGCAGCTTCCCGTGCATCTCGCGCACAAAGTAGCGGCGCAGCGGAATGAGAAAGAGCACGCCCAGGCATCCGCCTGCCAGGCAGATGAAAATGGTCTGCACCGGGCGCGGATCGAGATGAAGAATATAGAGCGCGGGCAGCGTGAAGATAGCGCCGGCAACCACCCCCCCGGCAGCGCCTCCAATCCCCGTCACAATCACGTTTTCAAGCAGGCTCGAGCGGCGTTTGTAAGCTCTGGCGAGGCCGATGGTCAGGATCGAGATGGGGATCGCCGCCTCCATCACCTGCCCCACCTTCAGCCCCGAATACGCCGACGCGACGGTGAAGATCACGCAGAACAGTACGCCCCATAAGATGGATCGAAAGGTCAGCTCCGGCGGATGTTCCTGAGCGGAGATGATGGGCAGATACGCTTCATCGGGTTTCAGCGGCTGGTAAGCGTTCTCCGGAAGCGACTTGGTTTCAATCTCCTGCATGGCCTTGCGTCTCCCCGTCGGCCATCCCGCTGGTACCCGCGATCGGCTCACGGGATTGCGCAGACCAAAACTCGTTTACGCCACGGGATGAATGATGCAGGCTAACACCGGCCAGAAGGCGAAAGCAAGGCTCCGAGTCACAGCGCCGGCTCAGGCGCGCCCGGCAGATGGAAACCGCCTCGCCAGCAGCGTATCGACCGCAAACACTCCCGGACCGAGAATCAGGATCAGCAGCGCCGCAAACCAATATGTATAGGGCGTCGCACCATAAAAATCGGCGGGATTCGAGAATATGTGCGAGAAATTCACGCGATCGTCCGGCACGCTCAAATAAGCCACCGTCATATTCAGAAACAGGACCAGCGAGACCAGCCGCGATCCGATGCCGAGCCCAAACAGGATTCCCCCGATCAGCTCGACTGACGCCACCATCAACGCGGTCGCCCCCGGCGCCGGAAGATGGAGCGACGAAAAGAACTCCGTGACCCGGCCAAGGTGAGTGAGCTTGCCCCATCCATCCTGCGCAAACTGGAAACCCCAGTAAAGCCTGATTGCGAGCAGCAGCGGGCTTTCAAGCAATTGCAACAATCCCCTTAGCCGGCCATAGATGTTGACGACCTGATTTACCACTGTAGGCATCTCTTTTTCCTTTGATTTGTCAGTCGATTTTGTTTCCCCTGAATACCGTTACCTCGGACCCTGCAGCAAAAAAGGCGGAGCCAGGAGCATTCAGCAGGGCCTTTGCAAATTCCGTTCCGTAGAAACGGCTCGCGTTCCCCGTGAACTCGCTTATCTTCGCTTCCCTCGTGCTCCATCGGGGATGTCGCACCTCGTACTCAACACATCCACCGTTGCTCTGCGCTGCGTATCCCCAGTAATGTTCGGTGATGAATTGCGCGAGAGAGCCGTCCGCGGGCAGCGAATCCGCACCCGTTGTTTCAATTCGCATGGAACAGCGGCTTCCGCCTGAACCCCACGAGTATTCTGCCTCCGGCCCACCGTCTGCTTCGGCGTGCACTCGGTGCGACATGGGAACGCACGAATAGTTTTCACCGAATGCAGCTCGTGCAACCGCTGCGACAGCAAATTTCGGAACCAGTTCCCGGATGAAGACCACGCCACGCCGTTTGCCGCGTCTGACATAGAAGCGAAGATTCACTTCTTCGAACGAGCTGTGAAACGGGACGCTCCAACCAAATAGACGTGTCCGGTTGAACTCAAATCCAATCAGGCTGACGTAGGCCCGCCCTTCAAATATGTCAAGTTCAGTGCGCGATGGAACAAGGCTCTGAAGCAGCAAGGGATTGACGGCGTAGTTGAGCATCACCAGGTTGTTCCACTCAGCGGTAAGGAACACCTTTTGCTGCCCCATCCAAACCTCCGAAATCGTTCGTTGCGGCTAGTTCCAGTCCGGCTCCGTAATCGACTCGGCCCCGAATCATCCACGCGGGGTCACGCCTTTGGGGATTCGAACTCCAGCGCGCAGATCCAACCCAACTGCGCCCATACGCTGAACCACTCCTGAATTTTGCGTGCTTGACGTGCCTCCGGTATGCGCGACTGTTCCCATGCGGCTTCAATTGCCGCGTCCAGGGTGAGGCCCTCGCGAATCGCCGACAGCATCAGGAACTCCTCGCGATCCAGCCGACGATAGTAGACCGACAGGTCAACGCGATGCGCCGCGAGCCACGTCGGCCGGCACCGCACTCTCGGCAATTTCCTGGGAGCACTGTCCAGGTCTTCATGCTTCACGCCCGCCTCGCTCGCCTGACGTTTCTCCCGGTCATGCAGCGCGAGAACCAGATCGTCCGCGGGATAGTGCAATGCCAGCAGCCGGAGGTGCGGCTGCAGCGAAAGCCGCGAAGCCCCATCGAGCCCGGCAATCTGCGCAAGAGATAGCGGCTCGCGATCCGCGTTGTCAAAGGCCTCAATGAACTCCCACTCAACGCGGGCCACGTCCACGGCGAGACGATGCCGCCGCCCAGCGTACTCCGGGTTCGCCCCTAGCCACTCCACCAGCTTTGAGCCCAGATTGCGCAGCGTAAACGACCGGCTGGGATGCTCTTTCAGATAAGCGATTGAGAGCGCTTCAAACCGCTCGGCTCCCACGATCGCGCGCAGCGCCACAAAGTCCTCAGCCAGCCCGCCCAGCACGCGAAACCAATATTGCCGGTTATAGAGCTCCAATCGCTCGAAGGCGCTCAATCTGCTATTGGGCGCGATGAACGAGGCCGCGACCGCATCCATCGGGCGCCCGTCCGCGTCGTATGATTGCATGCCTTCATCGGCCGTCAGCGGCTGCATCACTGCCGCCGCCATCTCGCGCTGCAGCGCCTCAAGATTCATCGCGCCGCCTCCACAAGCGCCGGCGCGTCCTGTCTGAGATAGCGCTCCGCCTTCTTCGCCTCGTTGTGAACCTCGTCGAACGTCGGGATATGTTCGTCCCACTCGAGCAGAGTCGGCGTCGGCCCACATCGTTCAATGGCCCGAGCGTAGAGGTCCCACACCGGATCGATCACCGGATGGTCGTGCGTGTCGAGAATGTACTTTTCATACTTGGAATGCCCGGCAATATGAATCTGCGCCACCCGATGCGCGGGCACCGCATTGACGTAATCCAGCCCGTTGAACTCATGATTCATCGAGGAAACATAAATGTTGTTTACGTCAAGCAGTATTCCGCAATCGGCCCGCTCCACAACTTCGGTCAAAAACTCCCATTCCGTCATCTCGGAGCCGGTAAATGCCGCATAACTCGAAACGTTCTCGACCGCGATCGGAATCTCAAGAAAATCCTGCACCGTGCGCACCCGCTCCACGGTCCGTTCCACCGCCTCCCATGTATACGGCAGGGGCAGAAGATCGTGCGTATAGGTCCCGTCCACGCTTCCCCAGCACAGATGGTCGCTCAGCCAGGGAGTTTTGGTGCGCCGCACAAGCTGCTTGAGCCGCCGCAGGTGTTCCGGGTCAGGCGCGGTCACCGACCCGAAGTACATCGAAACGCCGTGCTGCACCACCCGGTATCGCTCCATGATCTGGTCGAGCATGGCCAGCGGCCGCCCGGCGTCGATCATGAAATTTTCCGAGATGATCTCAAACCAGTCGACCACCGGCTTGCGGGCGAAAATATGTTGGTAGTGGGGAATCCGAAGTCCGATTCCGACACCATGATCCTGGTACGCATTAAAACGATTGCCGGGCATAAGAGGGGGAAGAGGTCCAGAGTGATCAATTGAACTTGGGGTTGGGGTGGGATCGGCCTGCCGAATACCGCTCAAGAGTGGCTGCGGCCGCCGATCCCGACCTCGGCTTAGGCAAACAGATCAGGCATCTTGGAGCCGTCGGTGGCGCAGCCGCCCTTGCCCTTGCAGCTGTTCTTGCCCTTGCAGCCGTTGTCGCTGGACTTGCAGCCGCCATTGCCTTTGCAGCTGTTTTTGCCTTTACAAGCATGCTTTTCAACATCGGCATTGCTGCCGGAATAGCGAAGGCCGGCCTTGATTACCTTGGCCGAGCTTGCGCCCCGGGCGCCAGTTTGAGCCGAAACCATGGTTCCGCCGGCCAGACCGGCTAGGGCGGCAGTGAGAAGCAGAGCATTGAATTGATTCTTCATCTTCGATTGACCTCGCTGGGGGGTTGGGCGGATCGCGTCCGCTGGTTGTGACTGTGAAGGAGAGGTTAAAGAACCAGTCCTCCGGATTTCTCGGTACGCACCCTTGGAGTGGCGCGCTTGCCGAAAGGTTACAAGGAAATCCGAACCGGCGGCTACAAGAATCTTTCCAGTCCAAACTCCGGCTGAAGTACGCCGCCGGGCGCGAATTGGATTGGCTTCCCTTCCCCCGCTGCGCTACCCTGATGGAACCCGACGCAAGACCGTCGCCCGCGGACTTGCAGCAATAGCTCAGGAGGTTCATTGGAGAGCCCCAAGGGAATGCGCGCGGTTTCCCTCGCCGGCGTGCTGCTGGCTTTGCTTCAGAGCCTCTGCACGGCGGTCCTGACCATCAACAGCGTTCGCGTCGGAATTGGCCTCGCCGCCCTGGCTGCCGGCAGCATCTGGCCGGCCGTCGAGGCATTCCACCGCGATGCAATCAGAATTCCCATGCTCACCATCGCCGTCGCCGGGGCCCTGGTCAACCTGGGCGTACTGTTCTGGATATGGCATTTGCGCGCCAGGCCTGAAGCCCAATGGCGCCGTCGCGAGTTGACGGCGAAGCAACGACATTCCGAACAATTGCAGGTGGTCATGGCCGTGCTTACGCTGGTATTGGTGGGCGTCGAAACCTGGGCGCACGCGAAAATGCATCGCCAGCTCCCGGCGCCAACAACGGTGCAGTCGATGCGCGCCGCGCCCCAAGTCTCGGACGCGCATCTCAACGCCTGACGAGAGCCGTAATTCAGGCAATAAGCATGCAGTCGCCATAACTGAAAAAACGGTACCGCGCGTCTACCGCGTGCCGATAGGCGGCAAGCACGCGCTCGCGACCGGCAAACGCGCTCACCAGCATCAGCAGGCTGGACTGTGGCAAGTGAAAATTGGTCAGCATCGCGCCTACCAGGCGGAACTCAAATCCCGGAGAGATAAAAATATCCGTCTCTCCGGAATAAGCCCTCAACTGCCCGCCCCCGGCATTCCGGGCTGCCGACTCGATGGTCCGCACGGCGGTCGTTCCGATTGCGACGATCCGCCTGCCATCGGACGCGGCGCGATTAATCGCGTTCGCAGCTTCAAGTGAAATCGTGTACCGCTCCCGATGCAGGCGCACTTCGTCTACGCGCTCGACACGCAGCGGCGCAAACGTTCCCAGACCAACATGCAGGGTCACTGATGCTACTTCCACCCCTTTCGCGGCCAGCGCATCCAGCATCTGCGCGGTGAAGTGCAACCCGGCCGTGGGCGCGGCCACCGAGCCTGGCTGCTGCGCAAAGACAGTCTGGTATCGTTGTCGATCCGCCTCGGTATCCTCGCGCTGGATATAAGGGGGCAGAGGCATGTGTCCGATACGCTCGAGAACCGCGAAAAAATCCGCCACCGGTTCAAAGCGCAGCAACCGTTCGCCAAACTGCCCGCGCTCGATCACTTGTGCTTCAAGCGCAATCGTGCCCGCCGAATCGGGAAACACCAGCCGCTCGCCGATCGCCACTTTGCGTCCCGGCCTCACCAGGGCTCGCCATTGATCGTCGCCGGCCGGCTCCGTCAACAGCACCTCGATCCGCCCGGTGGGCCGCTCGCGTTCGCGCGTCACCGCGCGTTGCGCGTAGAGCCGCGCTGGAATCACTCGACTGTTATTGAGCACCAGCAGATCGCCGGGCCTCAGAAGTTGAGGCAGCGCTCGAAACACCGAGTCTTCCAGCGCCCCCGTAGCCCGGTTCATCACCAGCATGTGGCTCTGCCCGCGCTCATGAGGCGGATGCTGCGCAATCAGCTCCGCGGGCAGGTCGAAGTCAAAGTCGGACACGCGCAGACCGCTCACTCCGCCGGCCTCCCAAAATGTTCGTACGCCCGCAGCCGCGCGCGCTCGATCGCCGCATTCAACTCCTGCCGCTTCGGTTCGAATCCTGCATCGGCGAGGTCGGTTGGAACTGAAGTCCAGCGCGCCCAGCTCACCACAATGCGCGTGAAAGGCCTGGGCACAAGGAACCGGTCCCACGAGCGGATTTTCCAGGCCCGCTCCGGCTCCAGATGAAATGCGCCGATGGGCGCACCGGTCATTTGCGCCAGCTTGATGGGGCCCATCTTGGTCCGGTAGATCGGCCCGCGCGGCCCGTCGGCGGTGAAGATGGCCGGCTCACCCTGCTCGATTACCTGCTTCAATCCCAGCAACCCCTCGCGCGCCCCCCGCGAGCTCGACCCGCGCACGGCGTGAAATCCGAACAGCCCAAGGATGCGAGTAATCAGTTCGCCGTCGAAGCTGCGGCTTATCAGGATGGTCGCGCCCGTTCGCCGATAGTAGATTGCGCACGGAAGTACGCACTGATGCCAGAAACAGAAGATTCGCGCGCCTGCTCCCTCGCCGTTAATCAGGGGGGTTGCGCCCTCTTCGGCAATCACTTCAAAGCGCCACGTCAGCCCGATCACAGAAACCAGCGCCCACACCAGGCGCGGAATCACGGCAAGCAGAATGCGTTGGCTGAAGGAAAATCGCGGCGACCCAGGTTCCATGGCAGGAACCTGCGGCACTCTCGATGGCGCCTCGTTAGATTGCTCTTCGGTCACTCCATCGATTCTAGCTTTAAAGGACTAGCTATACCGCAGCCACTTCACCAGCTCCGGCAGCGTCGCCCGCTTTCCATACATCAGGATTCCCACGCGATACAGCTTGGAAGAGATGCGCAGTGTAACCCAGATGCTCACGACCATCAGCCCGATCGAAGCCGCAAACTGCCACAGCGGCGGAATCTCCGAAGCCATGCGCAGAAACATGATGACCGGCGCGGTGGGCGGAAACAACGACGCGGCAATGGACCAGAATGAATTGGAATCGTTCATCACCATCACGATCAGCGCAAAGCTGATCCACGTCGGCGCCGCCGCCAGCGGCATATACATTTGCAGTTCCTGTTCGGTCTCGCAGGTAGCCGCAAGCCCCGCAAACAGCGAGCTGTAGAGCAGGTATCCAAGCAGGAAATACACCGGGAAGAGTACAGCCTCGGTCCATGAAAAATGAACCGCATACTCTCCGCTCAGGATCTCGGCGGCAAATGGCGAACCGATTATAACCGCTCCGGCAACCAGCCAGATCGCGATCTGCGTCATTCCCACCGCCCCCACGCCGATCAGTTTTCCCGCCATCATCTCGCTCGGCCTGGCCGTCGCCAGCATCACCTCAAAGATCCTCGATGTCTTCTCCTGGATGATCGACCGGGCCACGTTCATTCCATAAAGCATGGTGGTCATCGACAGCAGAATGGCCATCACATAGCCCTTCCAGAAGGAGGCCTGCGCGTTGGTTCTCACCACCGACCCATTCTTCTTCACCTGGAACGATTCGATCTTGATTCCGTTCACCACGGCGTCGGAGTCGGCCCGGCTCATTCCGGCCGCAGTCAGATGCTCCTCCACGAAGCCGTTGTCCAGTCCGTCCTGCAGCCGCGCCGAGGTGGTGAAATCGCCCGCCGCCCGCGCCGTATAGGTTGCCGTCGGCACAGCCCCGTTGCCGTCGATCCATAGAAACCCATCGATGTCTCGTCGCCGCACCCGCTCGGTCAGCTCAGTCCGAGCCGCCGGACTCGCCGGCGCAAGAATCTCTATCGTGGCCTTCCTGCGCTTATCCGACAACAGTTGCGAGCGAACCTCCGCGGCCAACCCCGCATCCTGCGCCGCCACAACTATGTGCCGGCGAGAGCCCAGCCCGCGCGTCGATGCGTATCCGATAACAATGACCAGGGCAAAAATCAACGGAACTCCGATGGTCGACAAGCGGAACGCCCGGCCACGGATCTGCTCGTTGAACTCGCGTCGCGCAATGAGAAGCATATTACGCATCGGCCTTGCCTCCTACGGTCTGTATGAAGATCTCCTCGAGCGACGGTTCCACCAGATCAAACCGGTAAATGGTCGCCATCGATGCGGCCTCAAGCAACAGCTTCTGCGCGTCGCCGTGCTCTTTCAACCGTATCTCGGCATGACCCGAGAAATTCCTGAACGCAGCAATCTCCGCGCTCTGCAAGAATCCGGGATCGCCTTCAAACTCGACGATCACCCGGTTGCGCTCATAACTGCGCTTGATGTCCCGCACTTTGCCCGCCAACACGGCCCGTCCGCGATCGATCAGGCAGATCGAGTCGCACAGCTTCTCAACCTGGTCCATGCGATGCGTCGAAAACAGCACCGCCTTGCCGCTCTCCTTCAAGTCGACCAGGGTCCGCTCCAGCAGAACCGCGTTCACCGGATCGAGCCCGCTGAAAGGCTCGTCCATCACAATCAATCCCGGATCGTGCAGAACCGCCCCGATGAACTGAATTTTCTGCTGCATCCCCTTGGAGAGCTCTTCGGTTTTTTTGTCCAGGGAATCGTCAATCTCGAGGCGCCGGGCCCAGTCCATCGCCCTCGTTTGCGCCTCGCCCGCCTCCAGGCCATGCAACTGGCCAAAGAAAACAAGCTGCTCCAGGACCCTCATCTTCTTATAGAGCCCGCGCTCCTCCGGCAAGTACCCTACTCGATCGAGGCTTTGCCGCGTGAAGGGCTTTCCAAACAGCTCAATGCGGCCGGAATCAGGATAGGTAATGCCCATCATCATGCGGATCGAGCTGGTCTTCCCCGCGCCGTTCGGACCCAAAAGCCCGAACATCTGGCCTGAGTCAATCGAAAAACTCAATTTGTCGACTGCGATTTTGCTCTCGTATGCCTTGGTTACCGACGAGAGTTCTACCACTGCCATGGATTCTCCGCCGCACTTGTGATAGCTTCTGGTTATCTGGTTGACCGGGGGGATAGTCTGCGCGCTACGGCGCAAAGGCTACCGGCGCCATTTCTTCTTCCATTCAAATACGGCTTGGACATGCCGGCGGTTCCATCTGAACTCGCCCCCGATTGCACTATCGTTGCTTCCCTGTTTGCTTGTTTCCGACATTTCGTTACTTCCCGAATCGCTGCCTTCCCGCTCTCAAGTTGCAGATTACGCAGTCGCCCTCGCTAGTCCAGGACCTGGCGTTACCCAAGAGTTACCGCGGAATCCACCAAAGTGTCAGATGCCGACTCTCGCACAAAGGTACATTTAGATGAAGCACTTGAAGGAAGACATGGCTACTTTACTGTCAATGCAGGATCGCGACGGGGTTGCGAGCCCGAGTTTCGCACCGAGCCAAAGACCACGCAGTATTGCTGAACTCGACATTCGCTCGACAGTCGTTGAAGATCTCATCCTTAAAGTGCTCTATCTGTCCGGCTCGCTTTCCATACTCGAACTTTCCGATAAGGTCCGCCTCAGCTTTGAGCTCACCGACGACCTGTTTCACCGGCTTCGCTCGCAGGCTCTCTGCCAGGTGACCGGAATGAGCGGAAACATCCCGCAGATTGCTATTACGTCGAACGGCAGGACGCGGGCAGCCGAACTTCTCCAGCAGAGCCTCTACGCGGGACCGGCGCCCGTCGCATTCACGAGCTACGTCGATCAGATCCGCAAACAGCGCGCCAGGAGAGTCGATGTGCATGCTGCCGATGTCGAGCGCGCCTTCAGACACCTGGTGGTCGATGCCGAGACCCTGCGCATGTTCGGTACGGCTCTCAACTCGGGAAGCGCGCTTTTCCTCTACGGCCCTGCCGGCGTCGGAAAAACAACCATGGCCGAAGTCCTCTCCCGCGTCATCGCCGAAGATGCGATCTGGATTCCCCATGCCATCGAAGTCGACGGTCAGATCATCACCGTCTACGATCCTGCCCTCCACAAACACGCCGATCAGTCCGGCCGCGCCACTCACGACGAGCGATGGGAGCTTTGCCATCGCCCTGTAGGCGTGGTTGGCGGCGAACTTACCGCCGAAATGCTCGACATGCAGTTCAATCCGACCTCCAAGTACTATGTCAGCCCGGTGCAGATGAAGTCCAACAATGGCGTCCTCATCATCGACGACTTCGGCCGCCAGCGCATACGCCCCGAGGAGCTCCTCAATCGCTGGATTGTTCCCCTCGACCGCCGAATCGACTTCCTCACCCTGGCCGGAGGAAAGAAAATCGAGATTCCTTTCGAGATGCTGGTTGTGTTCGTATCCAACCTCGACCCCGCCGGTATCCTCGATCCCGCATTCATGCGCCGTATCCAGACCAAAATCAGAATAGGCGAAGTCTCCGACGAGCAATTCACCGAAATCTTCCGCCGTGTTGCCGTCGAGAAGAAGGTCCCCTACGATTCCACCATTCCCCACGACCTCATCAGCTTCATCCGCAACTCTCTCAACCAGGAACTGCGCTCCTGCTACCCGCGCGATATCGTCAACCAGGTCTGCTGGGCCGCCCGCTACGAGGAAATCACCCCCTATATTGATCGGCCAACCCTTCAGAAAGCAATCCGGGCCTACTTCCCCGTGACCACTTAGCGTAATCGGTCAAGCGGCGGGTCATTCAACCGTTTACTCCGGGCGCTGCTCGAAAGTTTGTCCCGAGCAATGGAGTTGGCAGCCAGGCTCTGCTCACTCTACTTTCATCAATTCCGGGTCCCACTTCACAATCTCCCCTTTTTCCAGGCTCAAGTTGCTCAGCAGCGCAGCCCCAGCCGCGCGGAATCCAAACACTGCATCCTCGACCACCGGTTTTCGCGACCGCACCGAGCCAAAGAAGTTCTTGAAGTGGTCATAACTGTCGCTATACCCCGCCGGCGCCTCGTACTTCTCGAACCCGGCCTGGGGAGCGCCCTCGGGATGAGTGCGCGGATATTTCTTTTCATACGCATCGAGAATCTGCCGCTGCATCGCTTCAGTGAACGTGCCGATGGTTAACCCCGGCTCCTTCTCCAGCGGAACTCGATTCACGCTCACCGAGTTGCCGGCAATCTCCATCGTGCCCTCGGAACCGGTGAAGATCAACCCCTCGCTCTCCTCCCCTCCATCCACAAAATTCACCCGCAGGCTGAGGTTGAAGCCTTCGCGATAATCGAACAGCCCCAGCATCACATCGGGCACATCGCGCCCATCCTTCCAGAAGCGAAGCCCGCCGGTAGCCATGCCGCGCGTGGGCCCATGCGACCCGGTGATGAAATGGGTGCCGCTGAACAGGTGCACAAACAGGTCCCCTGCCACCCCGGATCCATAAGCCTTCCATTTGCGCCACTGGAAAAAGTGCTCGGCGTTGAAGGGAATCTTCGGCGCCGTGCCCAGAAATCGAGGCCAGTCGCACGTCTCCGGCGAGGCATCCGGCGGAACGGTGTAATCCCACGCTCCCATCGCCGAATTCCGGTCCCAGCGCGCTGTCACCATGTTCAACTGGCCGATGGCGCCCGCCTCCAGCAGTTGTTTCGTCTTGAGGTAAACCACCGAGCTCACTCGTTGGCTGCCCACCTGGAGTATGCGCCCGGTCGACCGCGACGCCTCGATCATCTGCGGCCCGTCGGCGTAGAGATGGATCATCGGCTTCTCGCAATACACGTCCTTGCCCGCCTTCATCGCATCCACCGATGCCTGCTTGTGCCAGTGGTCGGGCGTGCCGATAATCACCGCGTCAATGTCCTTGCGGGCCAGAATCTCCCTGTAATCCCGGGTAGTAAAGGTGTCAGCGCCCCACACCTCCTTGCCGTGTTCGAGACGTCCGTCGTAGCAGTCCGCTACGGCAACCAGCTTCACCCCCGGAACCTGCACAGCCGTCTTCGTATCCCCCTGACCCTGGCCGCCCGCCCCGATCAGTGCAATCTGTATATGATCGTTAGCCGAAACAGGCGCGGTCGGCTCGTCTTCGATCCCCGTCAGCGCGCTGGCCCTTGAGGCCAGCATGGCCGCCGCCGAGGCCGACGCCGCGGACTTCAAAAAAAATCTCCGATTCCAAATCTGCACAACCACCCCTCCAAAATCACTAGTTTCGTCGCATACAACTTTACACGCGCCGCGCGGGCCGCTTCCCGCGGCAGCTCGGCGCCCCGGGAATTGGAAAAACCCGCATCAAACCCTTATCCTGAACGGGCGCATGGAAACGCCTCCGCTGCATCCCGCCAGCCCGGTTTTCTTCCATGCGAACAGAGAAGGACACTTTCCCGATCCATGGCCATCACATTGACGTTCACCGGATTTGTCCTCAAGAACCTCCGCCGCCGGCTGCTGAGAACCCTGCTCACCCTCTTTGGAATCGGAATGGCGGTCGGCGCGTTCGTTGGCCTGGTGGGCTTTTCAAGCGCCTTCGAGCAGCAGTGGATGCGCATCTATTCCAGCTCCGGCACCGACATCGCCGTGATTCAGGGCACCTTCCTGAACACTTCAATGGACGAATCGGTGACCGCAAAGATCATGAAATTACCCGTCGTGGCCCAGGCCGCACCCGCCATATTCAACATGATGGACCTGACTCCGGAGGTGAATGCGCTGGCTTACGGCTGGAGATCCGACGCCTTCCAGTTGAATTCCCTTCAAATCCTGGCCGGGAAGCCCTTTCACGACGGCCGGCGCGAAATCATGCTGGGCGATCTGCTGGCCCAGGATCTGAAGAAGAAACCCGGCGATATTCTTCAGATTCAGGGCACGCCGTTCACGGTGACCGCCATCTATCACGGCGCTTCAGCGCTGGAGGCGGACGCTGTCATCATGCCGCTGGACCAGTTGCAGCAGCTAAGCAGCATGCAAGGCAAGGTCTCGACCATCGACGTCCGGCTGCGCCCTGCGCCTGCCGGAGAAGCGCCGGATCATTACCTCAAGCGCGCCGACGCCGAGATCGAGGCCGCTCTTCCTGGCCTGCACGCCGTTCCCGCCGCCGAGCGCGCCAGCGACAACCAGTTTGTCAAGCTGGCCCAGGCTTCAGCCTGGGGCACATCTTCACTGGCGCTGCTGATCGGCATACTCGGCATTGCCAACACCATGGTGATGTCGGTCTTCGAGCGCACCCGGGAAATCGGCATCCTCCGTGCTCTGGGCTGGAAACGCACCCAGGTTTTGGCGCTCATCGAGGTTGAAGCGGCCGCGCTGGGCCTGGGTGGCGGATTCCTGGGTATCGTCTTCGGGTTGTCTGCTCTGCGCATCCTGGCTGCCTTGCCTCAAACCGCCGGCTTCGTTTCCACGTCCATTCAGTGGCCTCTTTTGGCTGAAGCGCTGGGGATCGCCGTGATGGCCGGGCTGGTCGCCGGAGCCATCCCCGCCTGGCGCGCCGGCAGGCTCTCTCCCGTAAACGCGCTCAGGCACGATTAGGAAACCGCCTCGCAGGGTCGCGCCTGGCCAACCAAGCGTCGCCCCGGGCTATCTGAGCCTCGTCCATCCGGGACAAAAACCCGGCAGCAATCAATGATTTTCAAACACAATCTATTCGGCAAACAAAATACCTTCGTGCGATTGTCCGGTTGGAACGATTGCCTTCTCCCGACTATCTACCGCTGCCGGTAATAGATACACTGTAGGGAGCAATGGCGAGATTGGGAGCATTTTGTTTTCCGGCCACGGGTCATCTCAATCCGATGACCGCTCTCGCCCATTCCTTGCAGCTCAGAGGCCACCAGGTTGTAATCTTCGGGATCGCGGACACTGAAGCCCGTGTGCGCGCCGCGGGTATCGAGTTCTATCCGATCGGCGCCGAGGACTACCCACCCGGCGCCCTTCAGGTTCTCGACGATCGCCTGGCCCGGCTGAGGGGGCTCTCTGCATTTCGCTTCATCGTCGAGCGCGTGAAGAACACCACCCGAATGGTCCTGCGGGACGGTCCGGAAGCGGTGCGAAAATCCGAGGTCGATGGGCTGCTGATCGATCAGGCAGAGTTTGCCGGAAGCATCGCCGACCTGCTCAACCTGCCGCAGGTTTCAATCGCCTTGATCCCGCCTATCGTTCCCGATGACCGATTTCCACCCTTCTGGTTTGGCTGGCCCGCGGGGCAGGATTGGCTCAGCCGTTTTCGCAACCGCCTCGGGATGAGCCTCTTGAAACGCATCTTTACCCCCATCCTCGCGGAGGTGAACCGCAATCGCACCGCCTGGGGACTGGAGCCCATTCCTCGGCCCGAAGACTTTCTCCTGGGGCTGGTGCAGATTACGCAGTTGCCCAAGGCGCTGGAATTCGAAGCCGCGGGCGAAAAACTGTCAGGGCTCTTTTACACCGGGCCGTTCCTACACCCGGAGCGGCGTTCTCCGGTCGAGTTCCCCTGGGAGCGCCTAGATGGACGCCGTCTCATCTACGCCTCGCTCGGCACTCTTCAAAACGGCGAAGAACATCTCTTCCGAACCATTGCCGAAGCCTGTCGCGGCCTCGATGCGCAATTGTTAATCTCGCTCGGCGGCGGACTCGATCCCTCAATCCTGGGCAATCTGCCCGGCGACCCAGTGGTGGTGAGCTTCGCTCCGCAGCTCGATATCCTCAAGCGCGCCTCGGTGGTGATCACTCATGCCGGCATTAACACCGTCCTTGAATCGCTCTCCGAGGGAGTGCCGATGGTGGCCGTGCCTCTGGCACACGACCAGCCGGGGATGGCCGCCCGGGTCAAAGCCCACGGCGCAGGCGTTGTCGTTCCACCTCGCGGCATTCACCCCGCCAGGCTGCGCAAGGCGATCCTGCTGGTCCTTGAGGAGCCCGGATACCGCATGGCTGCCCAGGTGCTGCAGAAAGCCATCCTGCAGTTGGACGGCCCGGCCATGGCGGCCGATCTGATTGAAGAGGTCCTGAATCTCCGTGCGACTCCGCAACTTGCATGAGCACGCGACGGCGATGCGGCCCGGCAACAGGGACGAAGCCAACGCGGAAGCCCGAGATCTCAGTCAAATCAATGACAGCTTGCTGATGATAGCGCGGAGTTTTCGCGGCCGTTGGCAGGAGTTCGCCTGCAAGGCAAACTCTCCCCGAGTGCCGCGGCAGAACCTCCCGAAACAGACTTGCCGACAAAAGCACTCTTAGTCGGCGGCAGGATTCTGCTCTGGAACAATCATGGGACGCGCCGGCAGGCCTACGCCGGTTGTCTCAGCGTCTTGGGTCAGTGCCGATGGAATATATTGGGGCATTACAAAGCCAAGAACGGTCGAAGCAACTACCCGCAGATCGGACGATGGAGTGGCCTTGCACATATAGCACACATCCAGACGCGCTTTGAGGGGCTTGATGTTCTCCTGATAGAAGGCTTCGATCCGCTCTGCATCGACACCGCGAAGGATCTCTTCTTCATGACGGAATGCAATCGTCGCGGCTCCGGTGATCCCGGGCCGGCATGGCAAATTCGCAATCTCGGCATATTGAGGCAGCTTCGGCCGAGGGCCAACGAAGCTCATATCGCCGCGAAGGACATTCATCAGCTGCGGAAGCTCATCGAGTTTGAACCTACGAAGGTAGCGGCCGAGATACGTCACACGCTGGTCGCCACTCTTGGTGAGTCCCGGGCCCGACTGCTTTCCGCAGGCCTCAGCCATGCTGCGAAACTTGTAAATCCAAAAAAGTTTGCCGCCCCGCCCCACGCGCTGCTGTGAAAACAATACACGGCCCTTTGAGGTAAGTCGCACACAGGCCGCGATGATTATCATGGGCAAGGCAAACGCGACCAGTGCCAAAAAAGCGAGACAGAAATCCAGCAGCCGCCGGGAGCGAGAAACCGTCCAATCGCTTGCATGAGGATCCTCCAGGCACGCTTCAAAAGAGGCAATTCCGTTATGGCGGCAAGGTGGGATGTTCGAGGAAGCGCCATCGAGGGTTGCGAGTTCCGAATTGCGGACCTTGCTTTTCAATCGAATTCGGGTCCCGCCAAACAAAGGGTTGCGAATGAAATCGAATACAGATGTCGACACCATGTCTCCAGTAAACCAGTCTGTCAAAGACTGGAACTAGACAAATTAACGCATAGAGAAGATATAGGTCCGGATAGGAAGGACGGGGTACCTTTCAGGTCAAATCGTCTCTCTTCCATGCCTTGGCACAATCGTGAACTTTGCCTTCAATATGCGTGCCATGAGCTTCGTTCAAATCGATGGGTTAGGAATGCTGTGCGATGTTTGCCTCCGAACTCATCCCGGTGGCAACGACAATTAGCGTCCTACTCGTGCGGCAGATCATGGGTTGACGATTCAAAGTGAGACAGGGTGGCTTCAAGAAGACTGTTGGACTGCGACCGCATGAAAAAATCGCGACTATCGGTTTCTGCGTCGGAGATGCAGTGCCATATCTAGCGAGCGAGTGCAGTAGCCTCGATTGCCGGCATGGAAAAGCCCGAGAGCGCTGAAGACCATGCCAGGAACTGAGCCATTGGCGAGAGGTGCGGATTCTTCTCCGGGACGACAACACTGTCCCCCGCGAAGAGCCTGACGTCATTGAAACCTGATGAGAATACCGGCGAGTTTGCGTCGTGGGTGGGTACTGTTGTCCCGTCTGCGCGCAAAATGACGATTCGTTTGCGGTCAGCATCCCGATTCGTTCCGCCGGCAAGGTGAATGTATTCGCTCGCCCTGGCTCCGGGGTGAAAGATGAAAGCGTGCGGATTCATGACCGCGCCGAGCACCTGAACTGTTTCCGGGATGAATGGCACATCGAGCCTGTCTCCATCTTCAAGATGCATGTCGGGAAGATCATATCGTCCCGTTTTGTCCAAGCGTGTATGAAGCACGATTCTTCCGGTGACGCGTGCGTTACGGATTCGGTCGATCAGTTCGCGGTTGATTAAATTTGCCTGCTGGCTGGCTGGGCCGCTGACCACTCCGACCGATGCCATGGATCCGCGCACGAACTGGTGTTCGAGTTGGTCCGCGAACTCATTCAGATGCTGCTGCTCCAATGCCTGCGTGCTCTTGCGCGTGAAATCCGCTGCGTACAGATAGGCCTGGTTCGTCAGCCCTCCGGCGCGCTCCAACACTGAATGCAACGTTTCGCCTGGAGCGATACTGTAAATACCGGGATGCTTGAATTCACCTTCGAGAGTGACGTAGATGGTCTGCTCGCCGATCGGAATTTGGATGTCAGCTTGAGTGAAGACGGTAATCACATCACCCGCCATCAACTCTTGATCCTGGGACATGTCATGGTCGAGCACCAGTTTGCCCAGGTTGAAAGGAATCAATGTCGTTTTCATCGTCGCGGGCACGAGTCGCTCAACCACTGCGTAATTCCAGTTCGTTTGCCCGGACGGGCTTTCCACGGCTGCCGGCCTGTCCGCGGGCACCGGCGTCGGGGTTCCGGAAGGAGCGGCAAATTCCGGGGCGGGGAGCCCCAATTGTGTGCGATGCCACCAATAATCGCGCTTCTCCAGCGAATCGCGATCAGGCATCAGTTCGCTGAGCTTCATGCCTTCATGCCACCGGAAATGCCCGGGGTTGGCCACTCCCCCGCGCAGAGTAACCGTCTCGCCATAGCTGGAAAAAATGGGATCGATGCGCACGATATCCCCATCGGCCAGCAATGTTGCGAGCCCGGTAGCGTCGGGCGTCACTTCAAAGGCGCTGCGCTGAGCGTGTTCCTCAATTCGTTCCAGGGACAAATGCGCGTCTGAGGCGATCGCCGTCTTGCCGCCTGCGATGCTGAGCAATTCACCGATAGACTGCTTGCCGCGCAATTCGTAGATGCCGGCCTGACGCACGCTTCCAAGAAATGCAACCTGCGGGCCCGCGATCGGGAAATAAAGTACATCGCCCGGCTGAAGCTGCATGTCCCCAGTCTTATCGCCACTGATCAGCAGCGCATACAGATCAAAATCGGTAACCACTTTGCCGGAGCGTTTCAGCAGGACGTGGCGCATGGAGCCGGCTGCCGACGGTCCTCCGCTTGCGAACGTAGCATCAACCAGCGTACTGAGCGCGGAGACGGTGTATTCCCCAGGGCGATGAGCGAAGCCCGCGACATAGATCTGGATGGCGTGAATCTCGCCCATATCCACGCTCATCTCGAAGTTGCGATAGACATGCTCCATCACGCTGCGCAGATGTGCCGCAACCTCTGAAAATGGCATTCCCGCCACATGCACGGCGCCCACCTTCGGGATGTAGATCTCGCCTTCGCGGCTGACGCGCAAATTGGCGCTGAAATTGACCTGGCCCCAGACCCGGATCCGCAGTTCGTCGTCGGTTCCAACAATCATCTCCGCAGGCGCAGGGCCCTGGTCGATGGCGCCAAAGGACGCCGGTATCGAAGTGAAAAGGTCGGCGCCGTAGATAGGGAGACTCTGGCCCGTCGACGCGGCGACGAAGCGCTGAAATTCCGTAAGCGGCTCCGGCTTCGAACCGCGCTGCTCAAGTCCTGCCTCTTTATCGTGTAACCGGCCAGTGAGGCCTGCAGCTGCTGAGTTGTCGATCAAGGCGTCAGCTTTCGGCGACGCTAATTGCGGATTCTCTTCAATGGTGATCGAAGCAGGCGATCCCCTCAGTGATGGAGACGGAATCTGAACCTCGGGACACCCCAGCGCATCGGGATCGTCTCCTCCGGGGCACTGCCCGTAAGCATGTGAAATACACGGGACGACAAGCATCGTCATGGCGAGCGCAACGAACTCGGCTCGGCGGATGAACCGGCGAATGTGCAACAGGTTTTTCATTAGCTTTCATACAAAATACCGTTTCGTTGCCGCATTAAGAGTGACGCCCATCACGCTGGTTCCGCGCCGTTCATTCCTAAAATGGCGGAGCAACGGAGGTTTCATGAGCGAAGTTATCTCCGCAATCGGCACAAGGCAGCCTGGCAGACGATCGAGTCCGAAATTCTCAATGCTGTCATTGACTCGTCAAGGTCAGGGAGTTATCGCGAACTGAACGGCGCGCTCGCGCGCATCATCGGGATGTCACTTCACAAAGAGGGATCGCTTGGCAACCGGAGAACAAACTCAAGCCGTTCCGGCGCCTCATACAGAGGCTAATTCGTTGTTAACCTGGGTGCGGGTGACAATCAAATGGAAGAGATTGGTCATCTACATGACGATCGCGGTCATCGTGTTGACGTCAGCTGTCGCGATGCTGCTGCCAAAACGCTATACCGCTACGGCCGTCATCCTGCCGCCGCAGCAGAGTGGCTCCGCTGGAGCCGCGATGATGGCTCAGCTCAGCTCGATCGGGGCAGCGTCGGCCGCGGGCGGCCTGGGCATCAAGAATCCCAATGACCAGCAGATTTCCCTCCTGAAGAGCCGGATCGTGGAGGATGCCATGGTGGAGCGATTCCACCTTCAGGATCTTTACCACAAGAGATATCTCTCCAGTACGCGGAAGCGCTGGGAAAGGCTCACCAAGGCCGATAACGGACTGAAAGACGGTCTCATCCGCTTGTCGGTGACCGATCGCGATCCGCGCCGCGCCGCGGAGATGGCCAACGCCTGGGTGGAAGAATACCGGCGTTTCTCGGCAACCCTCGCCATCACCGAGGCTTCGCAACGGAGGCTCTTCTACGAGCGGCAGTTGAGCGCGGCCCGGGAAGATCTGGCCCACGCTGAAGACGACATGAAACAGACCGAGCAGCGCACCGGCATGATCGATCTCGAGGGACAGGATCGCAGCATGATCGCAGCGGCGGCAGTGTTGCGCGGGCAGTTGGCGGCCAAGCAAATCGAAATCAAGGCCATGCGCGAATTCGCCGCCGAAGGAAATCCCGATCTTCAAAGAGCGCAGGAAGAGGCCGCCGGCATGGAAGCGCAGTTGGCCGCCATGGATGCGGCCAGCGACCGCAAGACGGGCGACCTGATCGTGCCCAAGGGCACCTCGACGCAGGCCGCATTGGACTTTGAGCGCGCCATGCGCGAGGTCAAGTATCGCGAGACCATTCAGGATCTGTTGACGCGCCAGTATGAGGGCGCGCGAGTGGACGAGGCGCGCGAAGGAGCGCTGATACAGATCGTGGAGCCGGCGGTGGCCCCGGATCGGCCCGAATCGCTCATCAAGCTCTGGATCGCTATCGGAGGCTTGCTCCTCTCCCTGCCCCTGGCCTTGCTGACAGCGCTTGGGGCGGAGGTTGTTGCCATCTTGCTCCGCTCGCGCCGGAGTACCGGTTCTTGGGCCGGAGCGCTCGAACAGGCGATCGGAACGTGGTAACGATGCTGCGCCATAAGCTGGGTCTGGATGGGCCCGTAGCCTATACCTTTTTGGCGCGCCTCGTGAACATTTTGGGAAGTACCGGGACAGTTCTGCTCATCGTGCGCTTCCTGAGTCCCGTCGAACAAGGGTATTACTACACCCTGCTCAGCCTGGTCTCATTGCAGATGGTATTCGAACTGGGCTTTTCGTTCGTAATCCAGCAGCTGGCCGCGCACGAATGCGTCCACCTGGAGTTGAATCCCGACGGTACGGTGACCTGAGATGCAGTAGCGCATGCGCGCCTCGCCTCCGCGCTGCAACTCAGTCTGCGATGGTATACCCTGGCCGCCGCCGCCATGGGATTGATTCTGGCTCCATTGGGACTGGTGTTCTTTTCACGCCACGCGCAAGGAGCAGCGCCGGTGGCCTGGCAGGGACCGTGGCTTACGGCGGTCATTGCCTCTGCGGTGGGCCTGTGGTGCATCCCCTTCTACTCCTTCCTTGAAGGATGCGGGCAGATACGGGCCGTGGCTGGAATGCGATTGCGTCAGTCGTCGGTGGCTGCCGCGCTCGCCTGGACGGCGATGCTGCTTCATCACGGGCTTTACGCTCCGACACTGGTAATTGCAGGTCAGGTCGGTGCCGGGCTCGCTTTTGTCGCCACCCACCGGCGGCTGTTGGCCGGGCTGTTGCGCCATCCGGCCGGAGAATCCTCCGTTCAATGGAGCAGCGAGGTCTGGCCCTTCCAATGGCGCATCGCGATCAGTTGGATGTGCTCCTGCTTCACCGTCCAGATGTTCGTTCCCATTCTTTTTGCGATACGCGGAGCGGTAGAGGCCGGGCAAATGGGCATGTCGCTCAGTATCACGACTTATATGGGGGGGCTTGCGCTGGCGTGGTCCTCCACCAAGACCACGCCCTTTGGCCGCATGGTTGCAAGGCACGAGTTCCAGCAGCTGGACCGGTTGTTCTCGCGAACTCTGGCTCAATCCATGACCGTATTCGCGATGATGGCCTTCTGCGCGACTGGAGTGGCGGAATTGTTGCCGATGCTCGCTCCTTCTCTTGCCGCGCGGATCGTATCCCCTCTTCTTCTTGGATTGATGTTTCTGGGCTCTGGAGCCTCCTGCATCGTACAGAGCGTGGGAAACTTGTTGCGCTCCTTCAAGAGCGAGCCATTTTTGGTGCAGTCGCTGGTTTCCACTGCACTCACGCTGGCGCTCGTTGCACTGACGGCACCACGCTGGGGCAACACTGGGACCGTGTTTGGCTATGTAGCTGCGTCGGTGGGGATCGGGCTGCCTTTCGCATTGGTCATTTTCATACGCGCTCGAAGGCTCTATTTGGCGAGCGGATCAGGTTCCTTGCTGCAAGGGGAGCCAGTGTGAACTCAACAACTCGAAGTACAACTTCGGCTATTCGCAACTGACCATCGTCATGTCTCTCGCCCAAATGCACCGCAATCGGGCTTTAAGGAGAGCAAGAAATGAGGATCGGCTTATGATTGAACAGATACTGCGACTTGGGCGCGTCACCAAGTATTTACCCTATTTCCGCGGAATCGCTCTGATTCAGCGCTTTTACCAATTCGTGCTCCCCACGAGGAACCTCCATCTGAGCGTGAATGATTTCGATGGCGATCTGAAATTAGAGTTGGATGTCCGCGAAACGATGGGCATGAATGTATGGCACAGGCCCAACTTCTTTGACAAGAACCAGCGCAAGTTGTATTGCGATGCAATTAAACCCGGCTGCGCCGTGCTTGATGTCGGAGCGAATGTGGGCCTATACACTCTGATGGCGGCAAAACGCGGTGCCAGGGTCTTTGCGATTGAAGCCGATCCAGAAAACCTTGAGAGGCTTCGACACCATGTGCATTTGAATGGATTCGATGATCGCGTGACAATCTTTCCGATTGCGGTCGGCGACCATGAAGCAACTGTTACTCTCTATCGCTTCAAGGGAAACTCTGGTCATTCCAATCTCTTCGAAGGCGTAGACCCGGTGGAGGTTCCATGCACCACGATCGATTCTCTGGGCCTGCCGCCAATCGATGTCTGCAAGATGGACATCGAAGGTAGCGAATTGAAAGCGCTCAGCGGCATGATTTCCACGATTCAGGAATCCCCCAATATGAAGCTTCTCATCGAGTATGCAGAAGGTCTCGGCGGGGGAGTCGGGCTAGTTGAGTTTATATGCGAGCGCTTCGCGCCGGTATTCGCTATCCGCTATCCGCCCTACAGGCCGATGGGGCCGTTGACACCGCGCCAGAAAATGCCGTCTTTTTGCGATCTGTGGGCTGTACGAAACTGATGCAGCGATACACCCGATTGGTTTCTACAGTGTTTGGTCGCGTCGATCTTGACTCCAGAGAGCAGGCCGGGAGACTTTGCAGTGAGACATGACTATCCTTCAAGTGTCCTCATCGCCGGCGGCAAGCCAGCTGGTGGAGTCGCCAGCTTTGCGGAGGGGTTGCGCTGCGGATTCACCGAACTGGGCATTCCGGTTGAGGTTGCCCCACCCGCAATAGTCCTGCGGCGCCTGGGCGAACTGCGCGATCCCCATGTGCTCAAGATTCTCAGTCTCGCCGCATGGTTCGCTGCTCCAGTCGCGAAACGCGCCATTTGCATGGCGCACGGGTTTCCCTGCGTGGCCAGCCAGGGCTGGGCAAGGACCGCGGCGATTCTGGCCGCCATCCGATTAGCCAACGCAAGCCGCGGAGCGCAGGTGGTGGAGGTCTCAGAGTATTCGGCGCTGCACATGGAGCAGATCTTCGGCATGCGCATCGATGCGGTCATCCACAATCCGGTGAACCCGCTCTTTTTGGAGCCGCGTGGCGAACAGAACGGTCCGCGCCAGGCCATTACGTATGTAGGCAGGCTGCACTGCTCGAAAAACGTGGACCGTTTGCTCCCCGCTATGCGCGACGTGCTGGACAGGAACCCGGGCCTGCGCGCCTCGATCATCGGAGATGGCCCGATGCGTCCAGAGCTGGAAAAGATCGTCGCAGGCGACAAACGCGTTGAGTTCCTGGGAGCGCTTGCGCCTGCTCAGGTTCGCGAGCGGCTGAGGGAGACGCGCGTGTTTGTCTCCGGCAATCCCACCGAGCCCTTCGGCATTGCATATCTTGAGGCGCTCAGCCAGGGATGCGCGGTGGTCATGCCCGCCTGCGGCGGTGGCCTGGAGATTGCGCCGGACCTGATCGGCAACAGGGTGCAGTTATTTTCCACTTCGCTGATCCGCGCAGAGATTTCGGCTGCAATTGAAAACGCCCTTGCTGAACCGCCGAGGCCAATGCAAATGGCCTCCTATTCGCCCCGCGGAGTCGCGGAAGCTTATCTGGCTGTCGATGCACGATTCTCCCAACAGGGATTCTTCCGGTCGAGGGTTCATCGATGAGTACAGAAATTGGTCATGTTCTGAAAAATGGCAGTCTCAGTAAGACGCTTTCCACGTCCTCGGATGCACTAACGGTGACGCGAGGCAGAGGGAAATGGTTCTTTCTTTGCGCGTTTGTCTTTGCCTGTTTGCTGTTTTGGTGGCTGCCTAGCATCATTTTTCGGGTGTTGGTTCACCAAGTGGACTCGGTGGATGACTGGACAATTTCGATAAGCGTGTTCGCTCTCGCTTTATTTACCATTGGCTATTTGATTCCCGGATGACCTTGCCCTCAGAATGCGTATCTCTTAACCGGCCGGGTTTTGAGGATATTTAATTCATCCTCGTCATCGTCGTGGCGGTGGGAATGTGGGAATCGGCTTCATCGATTTCCAAGGTTTGTGGG